>Ga0209562_1001117_pt1 | contig 10084 bp, 4 predicted proteins | sample WorMetvacBELIZE2_FD_187399 | JGI IMG/M metagenome (GOLD analysis project Ga0209562, IMG submission 187399) | Marine gutless worms symbiont microbial communities from Max Planck institute for Marine Microbiology, Germany - Olavius vacuus BELIZE.2... | ecosystem: Host-associated > Annelida >...
ATCGTGGACGAAACGTTTTGCGGACACACAAACACACACACAAACACACAGACAAACACTCAAGTGATTTTATATCTGTCCAATGCCATGAATTGCATTGGACAGACAACTATAGATATAAACATGGATATAACACCGTACGCACTGTTTACAGTTGCCTGAACACTCAACACTGCTCTCTGACATTAACATTCTAACACGCATGTTGTATAAGAACACATATTAGCCCAGACGTTTCCTTACCCATTTACCTTTTGCTCTTTTTTTCTTGTCATGTTTATTCTTTAGTTTGTTGGCCTGAATTTTGTCATGCCGTAATAAACGAATATTGGTTGATCGATTGATTGATTGACATGCGTTACTTTACCATATGAGTTTTGAAAAAATGGATATAATAATAATAATACATGAGGCAGTTTATATGCATAGCTTTACCTAAAATCAACGTCGAATTGTAAAATTATAATTTAATTCCTTTCTTAGTTTGGTTATTTTTAATGTGCTGCTGCTGTGATACTTTCATGGGCGCCCGCAGTGAATTTTCTCGACAGGCACGATGGTTCCGAGCGAGATGGCGTAGCCCTCCCTGTATGATGGTGTGGGGGCTATGTCCCAGGGAAAAATTTGAAATGTGAAAGTTGAAATTAGTGTATTTTGCACATGATTTTAGAAGGGTGAGATTGTATCTGATACACAGCAAACTCACCGGATTCAGTGGTGGGGAAAAGCACGATTATGCCACATCGTCGTCATATAGCTCCAAGTGTCTGCCGGAGTTCGCTCATATCTAGCCGTGCATTTCGATTGTTAAATTCGTTTACTTAAAATAGCTTATATGAAATCACTCATAAGAAAGAGAGAAATAACGCAGCCTTCTGTTATGGTACAATGAAGCAGAAATTTCGTATGCTATAAATTTGAAGAAAAATGACCAATGACAAAATAGCGACTTTGCAGAGGAGGAAACCTTGCGGGCACCCATGATTACTTTGCGATTATTAGTGATGTGTGTCTGTTATGGGAAAAGAATATCAAGCACTTTGTTCTGTGCCGTATATCACGGGTTTTAAAAAGCTGTTTAGGCAGTTGAACACTTACTATGCAGAGCCTTGTGGAAACACTCATTTATTGCACATATAATCGAGAGAGATGCAATTTTACAAGCGTCACAGAAAGAATGACACCAACGCCTATTTAGCATTTCAACCCGTTGCTGGTAGTCAATTGCTGACCTTAAGAGGACGATAAGCTCAGTTGTCACATGCTTAGTATCGGATTGGAAAATAGTCACATCGCACTGAAGATTATATTATTTCCCTCTGCTCTGAGGTCGTGGTTCGACGCATCACCATGTCGTCGCCGATACGAGGGCGTGCAACTTGGACCGTCAGATCTACTAAGGGAAGCTACGTCCTCCTAAGCTAAATATTTACATGTGTAGAGATTTGTTGCAATAAACTTTACGATATAAGAAAAAGTGTAATAAGACGAAAAATACAAGAAATTTATTCCTTAACAAAAACGATGTATATGCATAACAAAATGCGATTAAGAAGTTCCGCTGAAACTATCATTAACTGGTTGTATTAGTCTAGAATAAACTGCACAGTAGTTCAGAAAGGAAATAAATGGCAACATGTAGTAATGGTATACAGTAGCAGTTCTGGAATACACGTTTGCCCATAAATGACAGAACATCTTGATTACTGTACCGCGTTGGCTTACAGTCAAACATCTGATTACTACGTATAACAGTTATGTGAGTGCTAAGTGACAGTTTATTACGTCCGGATTAATGACATACTGATCAGGAATAACTTGATGTCTGTCGCAGAACGTATAAAGTTGAAAAAAGAATGAATTCCGTCATGTGAAATACACATGCTAATTTTCAGGCAGCATAACTCCAGAAGAATGAGACATGCGACACTGGCATATCATCTATTGTTAATCATTTACCGTGTCAGAAAAAGGAGAGTCGAAGCGAACATGTACACACTAAATATAATAATAATAGATTAGAAAACTGCTATCACATAGCTATAATAAGTCTGACTAGTCATAAACGGTGTTCCTACTCTCGGATAAAGTAAACATTTATGGTGTGGTAAGTGTTAACGATTAGTGATTGTAGATGGCGTTATCAATGAGAGTAAAGTCGTTGATGCTGGTGCAGATAGGTTCAGCCGTGTGTCCTGCTTCAGCGGCTGCTGCGGGTGTTGGTGATGTTGTTGATGATGATGCTGGTGGTAGTGATGATGCTGGCACTGTGACACCGGCGTAGATCGGATTATCCACCAGCGTCGTGTCGTGAATACTATCACATGCGGTTCTATCCTGCTTCTTCTCTCCACCGTTTCCATTTCCATCCTTTCCATCTCCTCCACTGTTGTCATCCGTGGAAGTTTTGTCGGCTCTGTGCTCTGCAGTGTCAGCAGCTCGTCTCTTATTCACCTGGCTGTAGGTGGGCGACTGAGAATTAGCATCTTCCTTTGATACCTGTATTGGAGCAATTGTACAATACCAGTCGGTATTGGCATAGGTGCGCAGGAAATCATTGTCATACTCGCGAGTTGGTTCAGCTTGTGTTGTGGATACTAATCTGCCGTTTTTGTCCAGAGAGTTGGCATCGCCAGTCATTTCAGTTGCCAGTTCGTATATTGCCGTCTGGCTCTGATCTCTCTTCGTCTTCCTTGTAGTGGTCTCTGTGACTCTTCCATGACTCGCAGAGTTGTTAGTCTTCCGTCTATCAAACAGAGTCAAAGTGTCGACAAACAGGTGAGATGGCTACAGTGTTAAGATTCTGTTATAGCAATAAGTGCCGCACAGTTAGGCTACACTCATGTCGTCTCGAAATTTGATCATGTTTTTAAAAGCTGGCCAGTTTTGTAAAAACTGATTATTTCATATCTTACTGCAAATGTTGCACCCGCTGTAAAAATTAGGGAAGGGGGTGCGACATGTGTCAGTGAATTTTTCAAGCTCAGACGGGCAGCTGTTCGACGGGCGCATAATGTGACCGATTCAACCATTATTCAGGAGACCTTTTGCCGAATGTATCTCAGAGTTGCGGGGCCAAACGGTCGAAAATTTGTGAGAGATTATATGCCCATCATAAATGCTCAAGTATTTGTTTTACATTTCCGATACATTGCTCCGTTTCAAAACCAGAGCGCTTCAAATGTCACTCGGATCAAAAACTGATGCCAATTTGTTTACATCTTTCACTCTTCCGTAACAGTTAGGGGAGAATTTGGCGAAATGTCTTCAGCTAACTTTACTCCTTTAGTCTAGATCGAAACCACTTATATACTTTTGACGGTAGGCGGTTGACTGTCTGAGAGATTCAAAAAGCGTTCAGCGATAAAAATGTATGACCTTCGACTATTGTTGGGCGGGCTAATAATGCAAAAACTAAGAATAAACCGAAAACTGGCTGATAGTGTCATATGTATACAATTGTGTGCAGCAACTTGCTGTAGATTTCGAATACTAACCTTTGTAGGCAGACGCAGCTCAGGACCAGTAAGACAATGAGGAGAAGAAGAAATATCGCTGAACAGATCACTATAACAGCGATAATACCTGCAACAACAGTTAATAAACTGTAGTGTAGATCTACAGTAACCAAATGTCATGTCGGTGTAAAAAATAAATAAATAAACAGCTAGTATTGTTTATACCAGCTCAGCCTTCTCCCAGTTCTGTGACATACGATTAGTGTTATGGAGTCTCCTACGTGTATCACCTTCAGATACTTTCTCGGTTTATTACATAAGTGTCGCGTTTGTGTGTAAAAAACTTCCACTATACATTCGTTCATAACCTATACATGACATTGTGTTGGCCGATTTTCGACATTATTTCAACAAAGCCTATAGAAGAGCATTGTAAAATCGGCCAACACTTGTCAAAGTTATAGACGAATTCATAGCTGTTTGACTCACTGTGTATACTGCTTGACTACATAGCCACAAAAATGTGAACCATCGCCCAACGCTCCACAACCACGACATCGCGATGAAATGTGCGAAATGTCAACATAAAACAGTCATTAAAACGAACTGGTTTATTTCTCGAGCTTCCTTCTTTTCGTAGCTTCAGATGTTCCCATTTATTTATTTATTTATTTCACAACTTTGGAGTAATTACAAGTTAAAGGTAAAAGCTAAGATAAATTCATCTAGAACTCCACGGCAATCAGAGGACATAAAAATAACTGCTTCATTTTGTGACTCTGTAATAAAGCGGTATAACCGAGGCGTCGGTGAAGTTTCTCTGGTTAATTATATCTTATATAAGTCTTGCACTTTGTCATGAAACATTGCTTTAGTAATTGTTTCCTTGACTTTTGGTCATTTTAAATGTCAGTTTATACAAAACTCTGCACTCTGCAATACAAGAACGTATGGCTGCGAGTCTATAGGCATTTCTAATGACGCAGTCTCTGTGTTAACAATGTAGGCTATGGGAGAAAACTGTGGTGCCGCGAGGGGGAGAGGAGAAAACTTTCAACTGTGTAAAATACATCTATCATTACAGAATTGTAAACCACGAGGATGTTTAGAACGCACTTCAAATAGTGTTATTTATTTTATGAAAGTAATAGTGAAAGAAACAGAAGGAATAGAAAGGGAACTTAAGTAAAGATGAATCAAAGGAAAGTTGACAATAGTAAGAATAGAAACAAAATTGGCAAGGATGGAACTCAGAGAAACGATTGGAAGATTATGGTTGAAGAACTGCATGCACCACAAGCAGACAGTAAACGAAATAACCCAACATTAAAACCGCTGAATAAATGCATTGTAAAGAGAAAACCCATTGGGCTGGCCTACAGTCTGCTGCAATCGTGCACACACAATTATTATTATTATTTATTATAAAAATCGTACACGAGGTACAGCACCATAAAAACATCACATATCAATGACCTGCAGATAGCGACGACTGGTTTGGATTGCCGATGTTGACCTTCGACGTCGTCGTAACGCCTGCACATCCAGTACACGGTGTTGTCATGACAACGTTGAATGCTCTGCTGTTGTTTATGTTAGTGCTTGTGCTGTTGTCTGTCATCCGTGACGCCGTTGTCGTCGTCGTTTTAGGTTTAACAAACACAAATAACATTAAGCAGAGTCAAATATGCCACACAATCGCCTGAGTAGGGCGCACGAACGTTACAGACAGACAGACGACAGACAGACGGACGGACGACGACATATAGCGAACATGAACTTGAGTTCACGTTCGCTAAAAAGCGTAGGCCTACCTGTGACGCACGTAAAGTTGACGCTGATGAAGTTTGCGTCCCGATGCAGAAGGCAGAGAGGAGAGTCGTCTGAATGGATGACACGATCTTGATCGATGTCGCACCTACGACGTCCGTTACAGAACCTGGCTGCTGTGTGAGACGGCTTTGTACAGTTCCTCCAGGGACACTGAGCTGCTGGAATAGCATCAGGATTGTACGACTCGCTATATCCAATTTCAGCGAAGTGAATGTCCATAACTTGACCAGCTGAACATTCATCTATAGTGAATAGTTGACCGCGTGGATTTGCAGCTGCACAACGATGAAACATCCGTGGTTGCGTTAGTACACCTACAATTCGACAGCTGTCAATCTGTCGTGGTGTATCTAGACATGTTGCCGCTCAAATCTGAATTTCGCTATTCACAATCATCCGCGATTAACTCGTACAAACATAATGTAACAGCATACTCCTTCACAAACGCCTTTTAGTATTAAATCTGCATAGCAAAATACTGCACCAGCGTTTCGGGCACCGGCAAATGCTCTGTTGACCACCAGCGACGCGGCTTGGTTTCTGAATTCGGTCGATTTTGTCTGTTTGTCTGTCTCTCTAACTGTATGTCTGTCAGATGATAACTTTTGAAAGCGTCAACGTAGGAAGTTCATATTGGCACATCCGGTATGTCTCCGGGCAGTACGGGTCAAGTTCGTATATGAAGGTCATAGGGTCAAGTTCAAGGTCACAGGAGCCGAAAAAGTCTAAATGGCTATTTCTGAAATGTAAACTTCGATCGCCTATAACTCCGATTCTGTAACAGATAGAGCCATCAGGTTTAAGTGCAGCATGGCTTTTCGAATACGGAAGATTGAATGGTATGACCACCATCTTTGTTACGTAACCGAAAGTTATCACGCTTAATTAAATGCACGTATTTGCGAGTGGTCATGCCTTAGATTAAAAGGCATTCTTTTTGTGTACAAATTGTACGTATACGTAAAATCATCTACAGTCTGTAGATATTATATAGCATATGTTGCCGATCCTAACAATATGCATAAAAGTACTTGATAACAATGCATTTATTTACATGTATACTGTTTACGTTACAGATGTTGCAGAATCCATACAATCGTTATTGCTAATATTATCAAAAACTGCAGTTACAACTTTTTGAAAGAGAAAAAATATAAAACGATAAGAAAATATAAATGTGGGTCGAAAGCTGACGATTAGCCAGTTTAGTCTATCACATTACATATCAATGTAGAAAAAACATTTAAAAAATAAAACTAGAACAAACCGGTGACAGACGACATTCAAAACACGACAGTCTAAATTTAGTTTGGTGGATGGGATACAAAGCAGTTTATGGTAGAACTGGTCTGTAGAACAGGTAAGGCTTGACGTAAAAAAGTGAAGATGTGACGGGTAGTAACATTAATGGTCATCATATACGAGTACATGTACAGTTATTGTGCAATAAACGAGAAATAAGACCGTACTGAATACTCACCTCTACTGCACACGAACACAACTGCTAGTAATATACATGTTTCCTGCAAGACATCCATGGTCCTTGAAACTAGCAAAACACAAACAGATATGCAATTATACGATTGATATGATCATTGAGTTCTAGTGCTCTCATTTAAGTTTCACGTAGTACAAAACTACAGTTAGTTGATCTCTCAAAGAATAAACCACACGACCACCACCACCACCAACAACAACAACAACTACTACTACAACAAAAGACATTTACCATTTTCACGACGCTCTTATAGCACACACACTAACGTCTGCACTGCTATATCGTGTCGTTTTTCTGACTCGTACATTTACTTTACAACACGACATCTCAATTCGCAGTGACACGCCGAGTGGCACCGACCGGTACGATCTCGATGTATAGACTCGGCCCGCTGTCATGCAAAGCTCGATTATAATGATACACGTAGGCCGCCTAACGATGTCGGCGTTTTAATTGCTATTGTAGTAAAATCGCCGCTGTCAAAACTGTCCACGGTTCGCCGCCGACGCTTGTTTCGGCTATATTTGCTCGGTTATATGACATCTTACTCATACGTGCGTGAGTGTGTTAAGTTAATGCTTGTGCATGTAGAGGGAACGTCAATCATTCACAGACGGAAATAAATGCTGTTTTATCCAACATAGTTTAAGAGCAAATATTCTCTTTAAGTGATTGGCCACTGAAATCGAACGAAGCAAAGTCATTATCAGCTTGTGTTTTTCTTATGTTTCTTTTTTGTGTTGGTTTTGTTTTCATCTATGTCTTTGCAGTCCAGCTATACAGCTGTAATATTCTCAATAAATGCTACGTTAAACTTACTTCTTTTGTTGATAATTTTATTGTTGTCATTCACCAGTGCAGTCGATTGGCTGAAAAGACTCGTCTCTCTAGTGAACTATTATTTGCCCATGAGAAGCTACACTTTTCTCACTCACTCAGTACAATACTCAGTGCTCGTATTATGTAACTAAGCCATTTGTAATTGCTGTAAGCCTTCAACAATTCACTGGACTTCACAAGTACCGAATAAATCTCAAAAACTGAAAGTAAACAACGTCCGTCTGTAAAATATCAAATTGTTCGAAAAGTCTTCAGTAAAACTACTCAGCTACAGCGGTGTAGTCCTAAAAAAGCAACGGAACGCCTAAACGTAGTGTGGGACGCCTGGAACTAAAACTGCACAGAACTTTCAGGAACATTAACTAATGTATAATAGCTTCCCTTTCCTGGAAAAATAGGCATTGTCGTCCTTCGTCTGCCTTCCCAATTGCACTCCTGTTGCATTTATTGCCTCATACGAATATAGTCATCATCATCATTGTCATCATCGTCATCATCATAATTATTGTGTTCTTTAATGAGAGTTGACCGATGTAACTAAACAACGATCTAAGACATGAAATGAGAAATATAAGACTAAAATAAAACTGCCTAAAATCATCACCAAAAATCATCACCAGGTTGTTATATTGTGTAGCATCTGGCTGATGTAATTGCGATCGTTTAAGTATGCAGTTTTAGTAATCAGTATAATATGTCGTGTTGTTTAGACTTCAGGTCGCATTGCACTATTATGCCGCTCGGATGTAAAAAGTTGCAGTTGCGTGCTTATCACATGCGATTAAAAAGATATCGTCCGCTTTGATAAACAGTCAATCAATCGTAAGAAGATTACAAAAACCGAAGTGTCTGCATCTACATAAAAATGAATCGATCCGCGTCCGATCTGCTGCCAATCAGGGCGGTAAACGCGGTACGTTATCTTGGCGAGAGTCATTGACGTCATGAGCGTCGGTGTCGGAGTGACGCATGACTGCGTGTCTTGTGATTTGAGTCATAGGTCATAGTTAACCATCTCAACTTATTGGAAATATTATGAAGTCACTCACGGCAGTTTTGCAAAATTTTAGCGCAACTCAGGATTTCCGGAAAGTCTCAGTTTGTCTAAGACATCAGATTGAATACAAATAACGAGTAAGGGCACTAGTTTCCACTAAACACGATGTCCGGGGTTTATATCAGACAGTTTCATAGATAAGCGATTAGTACCGGTACAGTGAAAATAAAAGACAATATCTTAACGATTTCAAAGAAATATTCTTTTATTTAAATTTGTGTTATTCGAGTAACAAGTGATTAATTGCAACTTTTTAAATTTCAATTTCAGTTTACTTTTTATCTTAAGTTTGATCGCTTTTTGGGATGTTAATAAATTTTAAAAATTTTCACTCTGATTGTACATGTACATCAATCTTTACGTATAGCAAATCAACGCATTTAACTCCATGCACATCACATCATCATCATCACATCACATGGAGAAAACGGATGCAGGCCCAAGGGCCTCTATATCCGAGAAATCACACTGAAATAGCTGACTGTATATACTCAGAGTAGTTATGATATACAACATGTAGCTGCAACTGTTGGCATTCTGGTCATTTCTGGATATTAACATCCGAAAATTATCTGCACATAATTATAATTCTATAGTCTTGAACGTTTAGAAACCTATAGCTTGATTGATTGAGTAAGGCTTAACGTCCCACCAAACACATTATAGGTCATATCGGGGACGGGTTTTTACGAGTCAAATGACCAAACCAACAGTGTCAAAGCACTGAAGGAAGATAGGTCCTAAGGATTAGGCTTCAATCCCATCAGGTCCACCCCACCGTGCTCACAATAATACACCTAACTATGCAGTATGAAACAAAAAAAAACAGAAATACACACAAACACAAATAAATCTACGCAAAGAAACCTATAGGACAGAACTTGTAAATAGCGTAATGTCAGGATCTAACGCAGAGTCAGTCAGTCGATAAAAAGTTAGCGAGGTGTGGTAGCGTAACGATAGCGTAGCAGACTGAGGTTGGCGTTGACAATCAGCTGAACACACTCAGCCTTTAGGCACATATCTCACGCGTTGCATGCCTGTCATCAGGCAGTACAGACAGACCCTATAATTTGCTACCGGCCAAATACAGGCAGGTACATAAACACAGTACGTTATACACTGTCCCAGGACCTGACGATGATAGACTAGAATACGACCTTGTCTCTAAATACGAGTGTCATAAACGTATCGCGTGTCACGTATAAAAGTGCATGTATTATTGCGTGAAATCATGTGAAATAGTCACCAAAAAATAAAAGAAATAAAATGTGTAAAATCTGCGTGCAGTACGGAACTAATACGTAACGCAGTATATGACAGAATTGGTGGAAATGGTTCTAAAAAAGTCATTATCAAGTTTATAAATTCTAAATGTCTGCCATGCCTGTTATGTGC
>Ga0209562_1001118_pt1 | contig 10082 bp, 8 predicted proteins | sample WorMetvacBELIZE2_FD_187399 | JGI IMG/M metagenome (GOLD analysis project Ga0209562, IMG submission 187399) | Marine gutless worms symbiont microbial communities from Max Planck institute for Marine Microbiology, Germany - Olavius vacuus BELIZE.2... | ecosystem: Host-associated > Annelida >...
GCTGTACACTCCCGGAAGCTGTTCACATGGCGAACGACCGGGACAAGTGGAGGACAATCACTGGCCTCAACGGCCCACATGGGTCATGAGTTCACAGAGACTACACACACACCTGACAAGAGTGTAAGAAATACTGACAGAGAAAAAGAAAATCAGTTACCACTGAGGAGAAGTTCCTGGGCCATGAACTGACTTGCCAAGTTTCATAATGCACCTACATGATGCACACCACAGATATGTACTACTATTAGCTAGATACCGTACCTCCTATTCGAGTCGTATATTCATCATGTCGCCACCGTTAACATACCTCCAAAAATGGCGGCAAGTTTTGTAATTTCTATTAAATGGTGTTTATGGACTGTCTGTGGTTGTAAGTACATAGCAAATTTATATCATATCGTAGTAAAACAAACTAATTCTAGTTGGGGAACGTTCAGTATGTTTAACGTTATCGAAACTATTCGGAACTATTTTATACACAAATTACTACACGACAACTTCAGCAGTAATGTGGCACTTCACTTCAGTGTAAGTCATTGGAAGCTATATTTGGTGGTACGTTATTGGAGGAAGTGTTCTGCTGGCCCAGTACTGCCCCTGTGATGCACATAAACAACTATAATAACATACTTAGAAGTCAGTAATACTAAATAAGTAAATGTATTCTGTGCCAAATTGTTAAAACGCACTGGTACTGACAACTAAACCCGAAGCAACCAAGAAAAAATACTGAAAAATCACAAACAAAACTTACTCTAAGTCAAACGACTGTCTGTTACCGGTACTACATGTAGTTAAGAAAAACACTGTTATAAGCTACCGCCACAATGAGTGAAATCACAAGCTCAGATTCACAAGCATACATACAGCTCGTATTTCTCTTTGTCAGCAAAGCAGAACAGAAGTGGAGCTACACAGCGTGCTATCTCGTGTTCTTCAAACTGTCCTGCAGCAGTTGCCTGGCAACCATCTTGCTTGAAGATGAGTGGCAGCCCAGACTTGTTCACGAGCCAGTATGATGCCGCTATACTCAACTGCCACAAAACAAAACAAAGAGTAACTATATAATTCATCATCATCACCACCTTCTTCACCGTTATCTATGTCACCATCTTGCTCGTTGTCACTGTCGTCAAAATCACCACCATTGATAAGTATCATTAAACTGCCACACAGTTGAGAAGTTCCTATTATATCATAAGCTGTACAATGAGTGAGTGAGTATAGCTTTAATGTCCCAACTAACACATGACAAACAATGACCTCCAGCAACTGAAACAAGAACAATTTACATGAACATGCATATAACATGTCTTGTTCTTAGTTTCTATTTATATTACATGTCCAAAAGGTCTTGAGAAATTTCTTTTAACAAGTCGAATACCGACCACCAGTGTCAAAGCAGTGAAAAGCTCATAAGACTGAGTAACAGCATATAACACCTATAAACATGACAAGACATTCACCTGCTGTGAGCTGCCCACTCCAGCTTTCACAATAACAAGCAGCTCAAGAATTCGCTTCTCGACGTCCTGCAGATATATCTTGGTCTTGTAGTCAGTTGTCTCGGGAGGAATCACAAGTGATCGACAGACCGGGAAGTTCTCCAAGGTCACTTCAAGGTCTATCGGTTCGTGCAAGTCAACCTTACAAAACAAATCAAACATTCCAGATGAAACCACGCAGAAAAACAAGTAACTATTACTTCAATAGGTATTACAGCGTAGCATGCATAGATGAGTTTTTGAGAATAAATAATAAATACAATACAGATAAAACAAGTATATTCGTTCACACCTGTTGTATGAATTCATTTTATCAGAGTCGATTCTGTTACAAGTGTTGACATAAGCAATGAGACTGTATGCACCTCTGCCTTGACGCGCTGCTGAATGACAGTTTCAGTTCATCTCATATCTCTTTATACGCAGATTTTAGACACAAGAAAGCAATGCAATCCGTTGCAGAAAGATTGTTCCAATTTTTGTCGTTAAATATGTACACATCAGAGTGATACTATCACAAAAATGCTGCAGAGCACACTACACAGTGAAAGTGATAAAAGAATCAATGTCAAGATGACGTGCAGCGGTGGATGAAACATGACCTGTATGGAAACGTCTTCAGCTGTCATTGAAAGGTCATCAGTAAAGCACAGTCTGACAGATGCTGGTAATTGATTGATTGACTGAGCAACGTTTAACGTCATACCAAACACATTATAGGTCATATTGGGTGCTGGTTTTTACAAGTCAAATGACCCAACCAACAATGTCAAAGCACTGAAGAAAGATAGCGTTCTAACGATTAGGCTTCAATCCCATCAGGTCCACCCCACTACGCTCACGTGCAGTGAATACAACAACTATGCAGTATGACACAAAAACACACAAAATACACACAGATGAACACAAATAAATCTATGCACAGTGATATGGGCCCAGTGAAATGGGCACTCAAATCATTCTGTACAGTTGTTGCCAGTTTAGAGACATACTGTACAATTCACTGTACTAATATGAAGAGAATAATAAAAGATATTCTGCACAGTTAAAGAACTCATAATGAATCAGCAAATTACAAAATCCAATCCAGAGAACTGTAAGAACTGCTCATCTAAGTGTGCTTATGACTGTGCACAGCTTCAGTACACAATGCAACACAGAACAGTTCTGATAATCTCCCATCTTAGCTCCAGACACATATCATAGCTTACACATTGTCTATCAGAGGAGAGCGGATAGATGCTGGTGGACTGTCTCATGTTCATCAAGTGTTGCCAGTGTACACAGCACAGCAGGAATCTCATCTTCACCAACACACAACTGTGAAGCCAAAAATGAACTACTCACTGTGACAAGACACGCCTTCTTGCCCGGCTTCACGGTACCAGTGATGGCAACAGAATTCGGCTGCAGGATGCGGTAATGCATGTCCATCGGCAGTAAGCTCTCCAGCACCACTGGTGGAGCTATGGTGATGATATGACCAGGAAACAGGCTGCCAATGTCAGACTGGCCGACTTTCAGTGGTGCATCAGGTGGAAACTTCAGCCTCCGAACTGAGACACAGAATCTACAATGACGATAACAACAAATTACTAGACACATAAGCTGCAGTATGTACTTCAGTCAAATAAAATGGAGATGAATTAGTGCATGTTGACAGTGTGACAGAAAAAGAACAATACCACCTACATAGTATACTACAGTCAAACCCGTTTAATATCACATTGGAGGAACAGTCTACATTACGTGATATTAAGCGGAGTTGATATTAAGAGGAGCTACTTTATTGAAGTGAATATCAACATTCAGCCATTTGTTCTACTTCTGTATATCACTGTAAACATAAATGTCCACATGCAGCGACATGATTTTCAGTGCACCTCTACTGTACATCAAAAAGTGTCACACCACATCATGCTGCTGTGTCTACAGTATTATACAGCTAAGGCTGACTGTGGATGACCTGGAATTCAGAGCGTATCTACAGGCAGGTCAAGCCAAAGTACAGTTGAAATCTGAGAAGTAGGGCGCATGATGTGGTCTTACAGCCTCCCTCCCTCTCTGCAGTTTCCAGCAGCTTCATGGCAGCGACAATGGTGGGGAAGGCACAGCATGCATCGCGGGTCGTTAACATGTAATAAACAGATGGCCGCAACGCGACACGCCGGCATGCAGCGTGACGCTATCAGCTGGACTTTAAATGATTGGCAGCGGCTATGTAACAGCTGACTTGTGACATTAAGCTGGGCATTTAATACCATGGTGCATTCATAAATAGTGATATTAACCGATTTGTGACATTGTGCGGAGTGATACTAGCCGGAGTGTTGCCTGGTTATATTCAATAGGAGCTGGCCGGGGATAAAGATTCCGTGACATAAAGCGGAGTGTAACATAAAGAGACGTGATATTAAGTGGGTTTGACTGTAGTTCCATTATTAATACGAACATCAGTAGAATTAATTCTCTGAAATGATCTACTCTCATACAGATTTATCGGATGCATCATTCATGGCTGTGAAAAAACAGAGTTAAAGATAAATGGCCCAACGTTTAGTATTTAAATAACACATCATGTCTGAAATGCTCTTCCACAGCACATATTGTTATATCACAGTGGCAGACAGATACAAATGTCATGCTTTATACAATAATCTAACAGTGCACTGGGATGTAGCCAAGGCTCATTACTAAATTCCACAGGCATTGGCTTCAGGCAGCTATAAATGTCTCTAACATAAAGTCAGCAATTGACAGTAAAAAAATGTTAGACGGCAACGAGACTGCTCAAATCAAACTAGACTAGCACAAAAATTGACAGTTGCCGCAGTGATACAACACTACCTGTAAGCATTGCTGGGACCACCAAGCATGTCACAGCTGAAATCACAGTTGTGTGGTTCAGCCGTCTTTGTGACCACCTGCCAGCGAACTGGCGCAAGGCACCAGTGAAGTGACCAGTTACTTGGCCGTATGTGGATGTCGGAGTTGACAAACTGCAGCGGCAATGGCAGCTGAGTGGAGGAAGGTATCGCCAGTGTTCTGGATTTCTCTGGACAACACACCGCATCTATACTGCATGCTACTGTACTACAAACAAGACTGCAAAGGTAGCATAACAAGAACTTATAATATTCATAAGTTTCCACAAGTAAGGACTGAATAAAGTATGCTAGCATACAACTTGTATGGAATCATTACACAAATACCACAGCCTAAAAGCAATGCTATGATGCAAACTGTTAAGGCAGTTACACACTGATGTAATGAAAGGATACAAATGCATAATAAAGCATGTGGTAGACAAATTATTACAGCATCATGTATACACACTCTATGGATTGGGACACATAAACGACACATATGTTTAACAGCCTTTTCCAGCTTCATCTGGGTAAAGTGGCAATGCACTGCTGGAGTCAACCAATCATCATTAGCAGCCTAATGACTATCAATGGGAATGTCTGATGTAAAGCTGACCAGCAGAGCCGTGGGTCTGATTGACAAGTCTGACTTCAACTTCATCCTCTAGATGGTTGTGGATCATCAATGCCGACCGTACTGTAATCACTTTGCGAGCACTGCCCTCAATGGTCACTTCAAATATCAGCCTAGCAGCTGGCACGTCCAGAAACTGTAGCACAATGACCAACAGCAGCGAACACATGCAGCACCAGCAACAACACCACAGAAAATGTCCATTTACTCAATGTAGCATCACAGCCACTTCAAATGTGCTCTGTACAAAAGTACAGTGAACACAGTGAAATGCATGCAGTACTGTGAGACTGGTAACACAGTTGTTCCATTCCACATAGTGGCTATATATGAGTACCAACAAGAACACTCAAATCATTCTGTATGCTTCTTGCCAGTTTAGAGATATACTGTACAATTCACTGTATTAATATTCAGACAATAATAAAAGATATTCTACACAGTTAAAGAACTCATAATGAATCAGCAAATAGCATAACAATGTTAAAACACCTCATACAGACCATCAATATGTGTGCCAAAAAAATCTGCTGCAATACATTAAATTACATACATCATACTAGGGTGATCACTGCACAACACACTTCAAACCAAGTTAGCTACTGCGGTGTTTACAAGTTAAAGACAACACACTAATATAGATGTTCATACCATTTTAGACGTACTGTCGATATCTGCAGCAGCGTGACGAAAGTAGACACCGACTTTGTCAACAGAGACGGGTTGTACTTGTTTCCAGCCGTCAACCTTCACTATGAGCTGGTGAACATTTGGCTCATGAGTGTGCTACCACAGACAACACACCGTCGACTATACTCGCCAGTCAAACTGCCGCTGTCTCTTGCACTACATCTGCTTCAAAGCTTACTCGATATGCAACTGTAAATAACTGTAAACAAGAAAGAGCTCAGAACAACAACAAACAACAACAGTGAAGAATTAATCGTATTTTTATGTAACCACATTTAAACACTACAAACTGGCAGAAGAAAACAAGCAATGAGAAGAGATGATAGCACCTTGTGTCTGATCTTGTCATGCTCAGCCAAGAGAAACGGCAACTCACGGCCTGCCTCAACAACTTTCCACTCTCCCTCAATTTTCCAAAATCCTTCAGAGTTGAAGTTTGAGTGCTGTGTTCTACATACAAAATAAAATTAACTTCACAGCAACTAAAACAAAGGGCAGGTGCAGCTCAAAAAACTCAGATCCAATAACGCTGTAAACACGGTAATAAAAAAGCATGTAAAAAGTTAAAGAATTTATTCAGATACTTCAAATATATCTACAAAATAGAACAGCAGCAGGTAACAAAAAAATAATGCACAATAAAACCTTGTGAGAGTTCGTCTGACTGTTGCAAACTGCAGCCGACAGCCAGTTTCATTGCGCAGTGCAAACGGAATAAACGGCACACGACGTCTGGAGTTGTACAGCACAGCATAGTCTTTGCCGAACCTAGTTATCATCACATACAGACAACTGGACTATACATTTAACAATTTCAAGCCACTGTCACCATTAACTATCCAGTAACACCACTGTATAATTTCAGCAATGTGTACAAGACATTTAATTAGCGAATAACTGCCAATCCTTACGTCAATCACTGTTCTGTTATTAAATATTCATAATCTTTTAAAAAACTGCCAGGTTACAATCAGTATATGCAAACAAGTCGGTTGGCACCGTCAGTCACCACTTATAGGATTTACTTACTTACTATTAGCTATTCTCACAGCCACCTACCAATAGTCCAAACATGACGGACAGCTATCCTCCATTCAGCAACTAACAAACGTAAACACTGAAACACACTCACGTGGGCATGTTCTGATAGTCCTCGGCCCATTTACGACTCGTTTGAGTCCACTGTTCCAACAGACAACTGGTAATGTTGACGTTCAGTGCGGAATTATTGTCAAGAGCTACACAAACGTTTCACATAGATGCAATTTAATAATGACAGTGTCTGCAACATGGCAAGAAACAACTTCAGACTTCATGAAACATGATACAAATAGCTGCCATGTTTTGAAATGGCCAAATTCATACAAAAGGGTACTCCAATTGTACTAATTAATGCAATACTGATCATTTAAAAGACCTTTTAACCACATCATTTCACTGATATAAATAATAATAAACAGTTTAAAGACTACAATGACAGATAGAAGGTCCAAAACAAAACCCAACAAAAGTATAACCTCGTTTAACTGACTCACATGGCATCTGGCCAGAAAAAAGAACAAGTTTTTCGAAAAAGTCGACAATCCCCCTCCCTGAAGCCTATCAAACAATTCTGAGACAAATATGCTTGATACACACTATAAAGCTAATGACGAAACTTCAAATGCAACTGCTATATGATGACACAGAAATAAACATCACCTTCTACTTCAACAGAAAGTTTATTTCCACATTCGTGCACACCACCGTTCCAGCGCACTTTACAGCTAAAAATCCACAAATAAAAACATCGTGACTGAAACAGTAATAGAGCAGAGAAAGCTACTCATCATCACAGTCAGCAACACACAACTACACAAAAGTAACAATTCAACTATCAACAAACGGAAACTTAAGAAAACTAACCCCCATTTTTCGATGGTGGGCTCCCAGCCAGACAGTGCACGATTGTAGTAGTCGCCGATCAGTCTGAAATATGAGCAGCCTTGATTCTGTGGGTAAAATTTGTGTAGGATGTAGATGTCAGCAAAGACTAATTCAGCCAGCGGAACGTCGGCGTCTTGGCAGTCATCAATCAGACAGACGGACACAGTGCCATCTTTCACCTACCACATCAACTGAGAGTCTACTATTGTCATCTGTGTCTGCACGATTTCTGCCAGATGGACAAGCCTAAAACTTAATATTCCAATACAGCAGACACAGTATGCAACATTCAAACTGGGTTCAAAACCTGGTCAGTAGCAAATTAGTCCAATATGTAAAAAACATACATTAAGAACAACAATAAACTGGGACAATGAGTATTGTGAAGATTCAACAATCCATGACGACAGTCCTGTGAATACCAGTAAATCAACATTACTTACTTATACACAAATGAAATGTGGTTGTAGAATGCCATCCTCTGCAAGTTTACTCAGCACAAGCCATAACACAAGTAAGCACAGAAAAAGACCCCATAAGTAAAGCAGCTGAAAACTCGACTAGTACAACAATGTGTTAGAGCACCTCGAAGCCAGAGATGTACAGACGACTGCGTGAACCTGTCACCATTATCGGCTTCACATTCTTAGTCAACCAAGTTGCAGCTTTATCCAGTTGACCATGACACACAGTCAGAGCATTCTCACAGTCCGACTTGCTGAACCCAAGAGCTTCAAGTTTTGACACCTGCCATGCTGCACAAAACAAAAATAACACTGACACGTAGCAGAAATAACGAAGTTAATGAAACAAATACGTTCCTCACACACTGTAATAGTGAAACATTCATCATCTAAGAGAGTTAACATTTCACCACAAGCTACAAAAAGCACTTATATAAGTTTACCTCAAACCACGGAACATTACAGTGAACATTTACAATACAAACCGATGGATGAGGCATTCTTTGGCTGTGGTGCAGGATAGGCACTCAGCAGCTGCTTTGGCATGGAGTTAACAATTGCCATAAACAGACGAATGTCATTGTACGAGAGTCGCACACTTAATGTCTGGAAACTGACCTATAACACAATAGACAAACCATCAACACTGCAACCACACGAATGAGAATGTGCATATCATTGTCAACATCATCATCATCATCATCCAATCAGCTTCTGCACCGACTACAAGATCGTAACACTCACTTACAACGTTCTGGAGACCGGCTGTCCAGACTATCTCAGACAACTGGTCCACTTTTACACACTTTCCCAACATCTACGCTCCACCAAAAAACTGCTGTTGTCTAAGGCAACAACAAGAGCAGTGATATTTGCATGTGCTTTCAGCCGAGCTGCTCCTACCATCTGGAACAGTCTACCTCAAGACATTTGAGTATCTGACAGTTTTGGACAATTTAGACAGTCACTGCGTATTAATCATTACTCAGTCGCATTTCACTAACCCTCCACATGACCGCCCACATCCATGATTCGTCGGTTACATGTCGACATACTGGAGCGTAATCAAAACAATTAATGAAATTAATAATCATCAGAACTTAACTTGACTACAATATGCATTATTAACCACAGCCAAGCATATCACAGCAATGACTGAGAGGTCACTGGTCACATTCACAGTCATTCATGCTGAGACATAAGAACCTCAGGCAAATTGTTCACTCCAACGCCATAAAGAAATGAATGTGACAGTTAATGTCAAACCTAAAAAAGCTACAGCTTCACGTACTACAACACACTCGATGAGAGGGATCATGCCGTGAAAATGATCTATATGTAATCAGTAAAGGTAACGACTTTAAAATACTTAATATTTTACTACAAATACTTTGCAATTAAATGATTAAAAACGCAGTGCCTCAGCAAGTCTAAATCTAGCATTGCTTCGCTCACACATTTACCTAGCATCAATCAACTTACAAATATTTGGCATTACAGAAATAAGTGTAATTTAAGAGTATATAAGTACAATACATTATTCCAAAAGACATGCAACACAGCTACTTCACCTCAAGTATTGGTAATCTTTCGTCAGCAATGGCGACATCCAGCAGTCCTGAAGTGCCAGGGCCAAGTTTACGCTCCTGTTCAGCAGGACTGCTATTCAACTCAACTGACAGTGACATCGGGTCTATTATTGACAGTGCAGTTTCTGCCTCAGCAGCCAGTGAACAAGAAAACACTTCCAGGCTCTGTAGACTGCATGAGAGTGGCCGCTCAGAGCTCTGTCGATATGTCACCACTGCAGTGCTCTGACAACACGCCAGTAGAACCATGAATGCATTTTACTACCAGTACTGCCATTAAAGGATAACAACTGCAGTGCAGAAATAAACAGAAGGATCAACCTGGCAAGTCAAAGAATGGGAATGCTGAAGACAATATGGAGCAGCAGCGAGCTTACAGTCAGAACGAAAGTAGAGGTACTAGT
>Ga0209562_1001119_pt1 | contig 10080 bp, 9 predicted proteins | sample WorMetvacBELIZE2_FD_187399 | JGI IMG/M metagenome (GOLD analysis project Ga0209562, IMG submission 187399) | Marine gutless worms symbiont microbial communities from Max Planck institute for Marine Microbiology, Germany - Olavius vacuus BELIZE.2... | ecosystem: Host-associated > Annelida >...
TATCTATAGCGCTTCAAAGGGGGAATGCGGTCGCCTTCCTGGCTACATTTGACGCTGTGTGATACCCGTCGTGGTCATTGTTTTTGCTTAGCTTAATTTTCACGCCTGCGGCTTTGTGCTGGTGGGTCTTAAAAAATAATGATGATAATAACAAGAATCCTGGCTGTTATGTAGCAAATGAGCAGAGCTTCAGAGTATTCATAAATATTAATTCATATAAGAGAGCCATAACTGTTGCTGAACTGTTGCTTTACAAACGTACACTTTGTTTGTCTATACTCGCTATTAAACATTCTTCTGCTTCTTACTCTGACTCTTAATAATGTTGAACAACCATGAATAACCTTATCACAACAGATAATCTTGAAAACATTTTGTACCAAAATTCGCTTGAATCTTGGCTTCAGAAAAGGTAGCCATGGCAACTTTTCTTGCGACAGGTGGTAAACTCTTCTCTTCTATGCGTATCAGCAGGACATTGAGACGGTGAAAGTTTGCTGAGAGCTCCCTTCTAATTTTCGACACATCCTAATAAAATAATAACAAATCTCAACAATTAAACAATACTTATCTAACAAATAATATACAAATACACTATCGCCAGATAAAAAGTGGACCCCAAAATAAATTGGTATAATTTAACAAAAACAGTTTTGTCTGAAATTTTAGAAATGCAAAGTTTAAAACAAATCAACAAAAACCCATGGATTGTTTTAGAAAAACATGTGACAGCATCAATTTTATTAACACTGAAAGTAAATCACTGAAAATGTACTGTGTCCAGATAGAAAGTGGACCTACAGAATGCCGTTACTTACTATATTAAACTTAACACTGCCATTAACATAGCTCTATGCCACTTTGATGTTATATTTTCCAGATGTTATTTCACATTTAAGTCAATAATCAAACTGAGCTAAGCATACAACATAACATCATACATGTTAAATCTAAGAATCCATACACAAAAAAAATTCCACATATATTCTAATTTTTATACAATACTCTCAAATATATTCTATCACATATGTATCTTTATTTGCACGAGAACTGACTGCACTAAAAAACTTTGGAAAATAAAATAATTAATCACAGCCACAAGTTACAAGCAGCACATCACTACAATGTACAGCCACAGAGAAAGACTGGCAGAAGGTTTAACAATGCACAGCAGAAACAAATGCTCTTACTTCAACAACCAGCGGCTCCAACTGGTCTGCAAGTCTTTTCTCTGAAGACTTCACTGATGGACTCTGCGGAAATGCTCGCTGGAAAAACCCAATTAATTCAACGACAGTTTGCTGGTTAGCTACAAAACAAACCAACAAAGTGACCATGACATTTATTAACAAAATTATACTGCAAAAGCTCTGTATTGCTGTATAAGCTTTGTTCTGCTCTATGCATGATTAAAAGAAACTAGAAAATAAACTTTAAAATAACTTACTGTTAAAAAGTTCACAGAATCACAACACTGGGTTTGTTATCCACATGACAACGTTATATATAACAAAAACAACCAAACACAAATGGTCAGAAAATGATGGGAAAATTACTGTACGACAGTAATATGTAGGGTAATGGCTGACCAATGACATCCAGGCTGTTGAACTCAATCGTTGCCTGACAGAAAGCTGTGTCATCCATCTCATCAGTAACTGAATGACTCAGGTCAATTATGTCAACATTGACTTTAATCAGAGCTTCGTCGTCGTCCACTAAACTGAAGATGGGCCAGTCAAGCGAACGACTGACATTGTAATGAACGTTGTCGTTATCTGTCAACAAACAGCACATGTGACTCAGCAAACTACCACAAACCACCACAGCTGCAGCATATGAAAATAACATAAGTGAACATGTGCCAGATTATGCCAGTCACATGAAAAGTCACTTGTATACAACAGAATTGGTTCTTCTTGTCAGCCAATTGCACCATAATACAATGATTATGAATAATAATATGTGACAATGGTTATGTGAGAAGACAGATTTGTCCGCCTTGCAACTGACGAGATGCTTTACTAATAGCAAAAACACTTTACATAGAGCTGCACTAAACCTCACAAGTGTATATAATGGCATCCAAAATGATGATAATAATAATAATAATCCGATTTGTAAAGCACCAGAATGTCAAAAGACTTCCGTGTATGCAGACACGTGCCAACTCTCACTGAAGTGCACTATAAAATGACTATAGGATCTGGTCAGGTAAAGCGGACACTGTAAAGCTGGTTGCATTGACTTCTGTCTCCCGTGATCTCATCATCTGTCAGCTGTGATGTCATATCTTGAAATGTTGAAATACCTGCTCTATGTAGATCAACCTCAGTACAATCCACTTCCTTCCGCCTTCCTTATAATCCTCTATCATTTGGTTTCAAGCCGAAAATTTCTTTGCAACTTGGTTATCAAACACATGTAGGATGTGTCCAGTCTACACTAAATACATTATTCAAATGCTGTAGTGCAGGGTTAAAATTATGTATATCAAAAACCAAACCACGATACTGCCACCGACCACTGACCTCTGCTGACAGGACTGGCCATACTCTGTAGCACATGCGTGAATGATGAGTTGACATTTTCAGTTTTCCCTGTTGTGTCATTCACCATCAAGCCACCAGTCAGTGACTCGCTGGGTGAGCTTGGACTCGTTGGTGATGACGGTGAATTACATTTGCTATCTCGGATGCTGCCACTGCAGCTATCAAGGCTAAATATTGCACAATCGACACCATTAGCATCTTTTATGTTCAGAACTGAACTAATTCAACAGTCGGCAAATGCTGTCAGATGCCACATCTAACGGGGACAAAAACAAGTCAAATCTATTTAATATTCCACCACCGTCATCACCGTCACTGTCATCATCATCACATATTCTTTAAAAAATACTCAGAAATGCAACTATACTAGTTAAGGATTAGTAAATGTCTTTGTACTTTAACTAGAAAGTGTCATACATTGTATTCAATGGTTTTGGAAAAGAAATTGCTTCCAAGGAGATATACATGTTCAGGTACTATTCAATGTACAGTACGGTAGTTTACAGTCTCAACCAAAGGTTGCACGTAAACCACATCATGTGAAAACTCTATAACCAGAACAGGAGAACTGCATCATCAACTCAGTACAAAAAAATTAACACAGAAATAAAGGAAAACGTTACAACGACAGCACAACAGAGTACATGTGAAGACTGACCATAAGCCTTGATGTGAGGCAACAAGAAGCTCGTAGTCATGCCCAAGCATCTGTAGTGCATCGACGACGAGCAGACTGTGAACGGCGAAACCAACGGACGTCTCAAACGGCTTCTGTACAAATGCTGCTCGCACTCGACTCACTTGCAGCTCCGCTATACTCAGACCTGCGTATACAACACAACAGCATTTAAACCCAGGGAACTTGTTTCTCTGTGTTACAGACTGAATATGTACATGTACACAAAAATCTAACAAAAATATATCTGGGCAGGCGACTGGCCACAGAGGTCAGATCTGCTGTTTTATCTTAGCCCACCTTCATTTTTAATTCAGATTTCATTAAAATGGAGAACAACCATCAATATACCAATTTATAAAAAGAATCATTGGCTTTTGACATTCTATATTATGATATATCTGCTACTATGGAAATATGAAAAATAAGACTTTTATATCATTTCCTTATTTGTCTGTAGTGTTTAGGAATTCAGTGTATTTTAAGAAAAGAATATAATATTCCATGAAATCATTAATCGACATTAGGCTTCACTTAATTCAACTGCAATTGTCCTCAGTCCAAAAGCAGGCTGTACTGTGAAGTGTTTTTGCCCGCTCTGTTCTTTCTGCTTGTATTGCATGACGTCCATCAACATGTAACAGTCAAAGTCTGCTACATTTCTTTTTTAGACATAAGATGATATTAAGTATTTTTTAACAATTTGCTACTTTTCCACAAATCTCATCTTCTCTCCTCCCACAAACTCTGCACTGAGTTATAGCACAACAGTTTTAAAATGTTAAGTATCAAAGTATGAAGACCTGAAAAGTATCAATCTAGAAAACAGTGGCTTTAAAACATATGTTTTTTATGATACATACCACGACTCTGGATCTCAAGAGACATTTTATCAATACCAAAATTCATCATCAGGAGCACAGAGTCAGCGAGTGGTGAGCGTCTTGCATCAGCCTCAGACAAACTAAAACAGTCCAATCGTATTCCATTTAAAACAACAGACCATCAATGACAGTCATCTACTGTACAACAATAGACCACATACTGCATTGCTTAGTGAATACAGCTATACCTCTGTTTAACGTGCTATATATATTCTCTGACAGGATATACGCATCCCGAAATGATGTTGTCCGGCAAACTACTGCAAATTCGTGGTACAACAACTGAAAAGGTTCTGCTGCAGATGGTTATAAGTAACAGGTGGCTGTAGCATCATCACCATTTTACATGTACCATTAGCAAAATAAGCAAAATCAGCAAGCAATTGAGTTTAGCAAGGTTTAACGTCCCACTTGACACATAATAGGTCATTTCAGAGACGAATCTTCCCAGGCAATCAATTACACTGGTACTGATAACGAAAAGGTAACGAACTAAACAAAGCATACACCCATAAACCGAAAAAAAATAACACAAAAACATGCCCTATCAAACAATGAAAGAAAATCTAAAGCTACAACTAAGCCCTGGTTTAGTCACCGCCTACGACATCAAGCCTGGAAATGGAGTGGGTCTATTCTGGGACACAAAACACACACATATTTACTTACTTACTTACTTTCACCGGACCCACACGGGAAAAATCAGCCAGCAAACCAGCATACAAACCTATACAACTAAGCCCTGGTTTAGTCACCTCCTACGACATCAAGCCTGGAAATGGAGTGGGTCTATTCTGGGACACAAAACACATACATATTTACTTACTTACTTACTTTCCCCTGACACACACTGGAAAAATCAGCAAGAAAACCAGCATACGAACCTCAACAGACTCTTGCCAAATATGGCCCGACTGCCACCATAGTACATGCTTTTATCGAGCCTTGACAGTGGAACTGAAGAATCAGAATCAGCAGCGGCTCGAGGCTTCAACGAGTCAGAACTGTCACTGCTTGTAGCAGATGATAAGAGCTTAACACAGTTTCTTAATGCTGATATCTGCAATGTCACACTGCATACTGTTAACTAAAATAACCATTAATGTCACCAAACACTATCTGTTGTTATACATGCAAATAGATTACGCACAGCACAGCTAACTTGACACACAGTACAGCTCAATTCAGAACACAAACCATCAAATGTAGTTTAAAGCCGGCCGAATACAGGGCGATTTCCGTTGCGCAATTTTGTCACACGATTTCACCAGACGACAGAAATTGTGCAATAAATACCTCATAAATGCAGTTGGTCGTTTTTACCTTTTTACTCTGGACCGTGCAACAAGTTTACAGCATATATTGACGGATCATAGAAAAATTTTATGCATGTGGAGAATATAGATTGATTGAGTAAGGCTTAACGTCCCACCAAACACATTATAGGTCATATCAGGGACGGCTTTTACGGGTCAAATGACCCAACCAACAGTGTCAAAGCACAGAAGGAAGATAGGTCCAAAGGATTAGGCTTCAATCCCAAGAGAATATAACTCTCACTCTGTGATCAACAAACCAAGCGACCAATCACAAGGCAGCATTTCAGCAATTTTATCGCAGCAAATCAAACATGTTTGATGTTGTATGATTTTCTTGCACGAGAAAATCCCACAATTTTGGGATCATACACGAGCTACTTTTGTCACACGATAAGATGATGATGATGATTATTATTATTAAATCTGAACGTCATAACAACGTTATAGTCTAGAGACTTCAAGGTTGTAAAGTAAACTGAGTCATGTAGGATTGAACGTTCACTGAAATAGTTAATCTGGGAAGGAGCGCGAGAACAGTTCAATATTCAGGCGACGTTGAAAAATTGTAAGTGACTCAGAGGACTGCACGGACGGTGTCAAGCATTCCACGCCCGAGCTGCGGTCACGCAGAACGCACGGTCGCCGATTGTTGAGCGTGAGGTACTTGGAATGATAAGTTCCGGCATTGATGTCGAGCGCAATCGCCGTCGAGAGGCGACGCTACTCGCCCTATTTAGCTGGACGGCGAGACAGTGTGGCACCATATTGTGTTGACAGCGATATGCAAGTGTCGCCAACTGGAAGGTAATTCGTTTTGGCACTCGCAACCAGTGCAACTCACGAAGCAATGGCGTCACATGGTCGTATTTTCGTCATACATAGATGAGTCGCACAGCGGCGTTTAGTACCGACTGTAATCTATCAAGTAGAGTGGCCGGAAGTCCTGCCAGTGTGGCACATCCATAGTCCAGTTTAGACAGTACGAGTACGATAAAATCGTGTGACAAAAATCAGCCGTGTATGGCCGGCTTAAGAATGTAGCATCACTGACAAACCTTCTTCTCGCTGATGTGAAGGACTAAGCTTGGAACATTGCCAGACAACTTGGCTTTTGGACATCTTGGATCAGTCGTGTACAATAAACGTCTGCAACAGTAACAGCACATGCGTGCAATACTGGTAACAAAATATTTTACGTGAAATGCTTGGTAAAGTAGTTCAGCCTGTTTGTTTATATGTACTCACAGTATCATTAACCAGCAATACCACACAATCTGTACATGACAGAAATCTGTAACTGACAGACAACCTGTCAGTGCTGGTGACTACATCTACAACTCACCGACCATCACACCCATCCATGAATGAAACAGCAAGACCCATTAGAGATTAATGTACAGCGCAAAATAAGGAAGGCAGAGTACAAAAATGCACTGAAGTGATCTTATCTGGTTTAGTTTCTCAAGTTTTAAAAAACTTGTATGTATAAACAAAAGTAAATGGCTAAAATGTATAGAAGTAATTCATTAGACATGACTGACTTAAAGTCTCCTCAGCAGCCAGTGTACCTGTCAAACTGCAACGAAATGCTGAATTTATCAACAACATGCAGGAGACTTGTGCCTTTATGATAGGACATCTTCCAGTTGTCTCTCACTCGGCCGACCATCACCTGCAGGTCTGACAGGCTCAGCAGGTATCTGGTTCAACACACACATCTGGCACCTCTGAGTCACATATGACTTCCTACATTTTGCACCTTACAAATGCTTGTGTTATTTATTTATTAACTATTATTATTATTGAGGTATTAAAAGTAGTACAACAACAACAACTATCAAATAACAATTGTTTTACAGCCTTCATTCTATATGTGGCTACCAGCCTCATCAACAGACTCAATCATTTAGCATCACGGGTATTGTCATTATTTAACAATATCTCAACAGTTCTCCACAAACTACACTGTTCCTCATGTAGATGCAGACTTCGACTCTTTATCTACTTCCCCCTTTCACGTTATCTTTGTACATGCGCATTTAGTTCAACACACATCGCATGTGTTTTACATATGTACATTTTGTACAGCAGTATGCATCTACAAGATCTCAGAATTTTAGACCCAAATACTAATGCTGGCATCCACTGTAATTTCGGATGAAAGGCATTGCCATGTCCATAAGGACATGTGCTTACAAAATTAATGCACATGCAATTCTATCTAAAGACATTAAATAGTAATGCAAAAAAATGTTACATGGCTCAAGAATGCTGAACAGCATACAAAGAGTCCAACTGCAAAAGAATCTTACGTCTCATAAATTTTGTCATAAATTGCGGATTCAGAGAGACCAGATGTGACACTCTCTCCCAGCTCACTGTGTCTTCCAGTATCAACAGCAGTAGCATCTTCTGCCTCACTTGGCGGTGTTGACAATGGAGTCACAAACTCTTCTGTCATACAACACAATTCAAACAGCATTCTCATCTGGTTTGGCAACATTCACATATTTCTTATATTTCTATCTTTGATAACAAAAGCACTTATTCAAAAATTATAGTCAAATAAATAAACAGCGAGTGTTTGGGCATAAATACACCCAACAATTTGAGCCCATATACTGAACTGTGAGCACATATAATAATAATAATAATAATAATAATAATACATATGTCACAGAAGTCAAATGCAAACTGCCTCTTATTGCAGTTGTTGTAAACTGTTTCTTTCGTATGATAAAGAATGGTCTTCTCCTTAGCTACTCACTTGCTTTCAAAAAGTAATGCCTAAGCTGGATGTGCTCGAGTATTGCATGCAGGCCTATTTACCATAACTATGTGGTTTGTGTCTTCTCATAATTAGTTATTTTTTGCATAATATGGGCTGGGGTTTCTAAAATTTAGTGACGTCCAGATTTTTCTGCACCGATATCCAAATTATTTAACTCGAATCTCAAGAAATCCCGTAACTTGTCATCTACTGAGAGCTGTAACTGACAACATTAAGTATGTGTATGTAACTACTATAAATGATGCTGTACAAATAATATCATTTCACATATCGACTAACAATGTACATTACAACTATACTGAACAAAATTACACCGGATTCACATTCAGGAATTGATCAAAACTCAAAACTTTGGTTATATATGCACTTGTGAAAACATCTGAAGAAAAAATATAAATATATAACTGCTAATATAATGGTAACTGTCTTTTCTCAAACCTGCTTCTTGACACCGCTAAATATCATATCAACATTCCTCATATCTTTGTAATGACTGACACATGGCAAACTCATCGGTATGTTCTAGGATTGATTGATTGATTGATTGAGTAAGGCTTAACGTCCCACCAAACACATTATAGGTCATATCGGGGACGGATTTTTACGGATCAAACGACCCAACCAACAGTGTCAAAGCACTGAAGGAACACACAAAACGAAAGCAAATAGAAGAAAACACCACAATCCATCTTAACTAAGGAATACAGATAACATAAATTACACAACAAAACACTAACGAAACCCAGGTTCGGTCACCTCCTACGACCTCCGGCCTGGAAACGGAGTGGGACTGTTCTGGTAGAAAGGGAAGGGATGGACAAAAGAAGAAAATAGGTAAAGCCAATGAAAGAAAGGGAAAAGTAAAAAGGGGGAAAGATGAGGAAGTAAATGGACAAGGGGGAAGAGGGGTGCCCCGGCCCCACATGGGGCGTATGTTCTAGGAAATCAGCAGAGTAAAGGAACAATGTCAACATCTCACCTTCATCGTCCACTGACTGCTTCTGTTCAGCCAGCGTATTCGACATCAGCTTAGGTGATAGATTACGAAACTGCAATCGACCGAGATCAAACACAACCATTACACTGTTCTCGTCAGTGAAGCACTCTGGTATGGTGACATGTGGAGCACAGATATCAAAGTCAAACATCCATCGCTTTCCTCTCACCTGACATACAAAGCATCATCATCAGCACATCAATTTGCTTACAGAACATACTGTCTGGAAGATAAATTTCAAATAAATGCTAAAATGTTATCAGAAAGAGACAAGCAGACACAGTGACATATATTCAACCTTGGTTTCAGTATCGAGCATAGCGTCAATGGTGTGCTTCAATTCATCTTGTGTATGCTTCTTCAGTGACTCATATCGACTACGTGCAGTGGCTACAATTACACATAATGACATTAAATTATTTCAAAGGCGCACTTGAGTCAAAGTTAACGTACCTTTACCCTCATTAACAAATCTTGAATATAACATGTATACATCCACAGATTATTGACTTCAAATGTTCACAGGTCACGGGATAGAAAATTATATATACTGGGTTATGCTGCTTATGCCACCTGTTAATACTCAATACAATATTACTAATTACCATAAATTTTGGCCTAAGATAATTCACAGCAACAAAAACTTACATAATTTTTGGTCAGACAAAAATAAAATCTTAGCATCTGGACCCCCTGTAAAGGGGGGCCCAGAAAAGAATAATTTCGATTTCAAAAAATTTCTCAGAAACTAATCGTCAGATTTTCGCAAAATTTTCAGCGTTTTGGGGGGTCATCCCTATGATACCCTCTGCAAAATATGGAGGGAATTTGACGAAGGAGTTTTAGCGGAGGGGGTTAAAT
>Ga0209562_1001121_pt1 | contig 10071 bp, 5 predicted proteins | sample WorMetvacBELIZE2_FD_187399 | JGI IMG/M metagenome (GOLD analysis project Ga0209562, IMG submission 187399) | Marine gutless worms symbiont microbial communities from Max Planck institute for Marine Microbiology, Germany - Olavius vacuus BELIZE.2... | ecosystem: Host-associated > Annelida >...
ACAAGAAATCGAACATTCATGGTTTTGGTGCCGAGGAGTAATGGAATATTTGCGATGCCAGCAATATCTAGAAGTGAGTTGTTAGCCGAAACGTATAATTGACTTTCAGTGTTAGGCAGTAGTTTGGTATGATGACGCAAATATCTGTTAAAATATTTTAGAGAAAGGCATGAGCAGCTAGCGCCAGTATCACACAGTAATCGCAGATAATGTCCATTCAATTTGCCCCTTACATAGACGTTCAGCCCTCCCCCGTCTCCCTGGACTTGAAAGACAGGGCGCCCAGCGGGCCCGATGTCCTAGTGCTCAGAGGGAGGAGGTGGGGTGTTGAGGTAGGGACAGCGGCTTTGGACGTGGCCCACGCATGCACAGTTCCAACATGTAAGACCTGTTACGCGGCACTGTCCTGGTGAGTGATTTCGTCCGCAGTTGCCACACCAGATAGGTCTGTTGGTCTGCTGTTGGGGCGTGGGCGCAGCCACGTCCTGTTGGGGCGCCGGTGGGGCGGCACCCATAGCTCCTTGTCTGCCGGCGTAGGAGTCGGCTTGCTGCTGTGTTGGCGTCGGTGGTCTCGGCGCTGGCGGTCGGTTGTATGGACCCATCGACGGACAGTTCCCCATCGGCGGGCGTGCGGTCCAGGTGCCGCCGGTGCCGCGGTACCCACGTCCGCGGCCTCGAGTACGGAACGATGTCGGTCCCGGCGCGATGCCTCCACCATTGTATGCCTGTGGCTGCTGCAGTGTCGGCACGGAGGGAGCTGATTGTCCTCCGACGGCGTTGACCGTTGCCACCGTTTTACGATCGGAAGCCATCAGCTGCTGCATTGTCTCGATAGTGGCTTCGAGCCTGTTTATTCTGGCTTCATAGTATGCAGCGTCTTTGGGCGCCTGAACATCGATCTGCGTCATCAGTTTGGCATTCCGTTCACCTATGGCCGCTGCTTCGGTCAATGCCTCCATGGTAGACGGGTGTTGCAGGATGACATCACGTTGTACCTCGGGCAGAAGTCCCTGTATGATGCCCTGAACCATCATGGAATCGGTTCCGAGGCGCAGTTTTCGGGCGAGACCCTGCATGTATTCCAGGTACTGTCGCACTGGTTCGCCCTTTCCCTGTTTACGGGTCCAGAATGTTGCCAGCAGCTGGTTTCTGGCCCCCTCGTTCATCCCAAATCGGCGCGTGAAGCGCTTCATGATGTCTTCAAAGCCAATATTGTCCGGTTGGTTTTCTAACCATTGGCGCGCCGTACCTGTTAGTCGGTTTTCAAGCAACATGGACGCAAATTCTGGCGTGACCCGGCGTATGCGAACGTAATTCTTCAAGTCTTTCGCCCAGTCGTCCGCGTCCATGGGCCCGTCGCCGGAGAATCGCGGCGGCATCAAGTCGCCATCGCCAGGTGCGATTCCGGATCCGGCGCCGTGTGAGTCGCTGGTGAAGTATGCCGGGACGGCCGAGGTCACAGCCGCCACGGCGTGTGTCGGTGCCCCGTCGCGTGCGCTCGTCGCCGGCGGTGGTGCTGTTGGCCCTTCTCCGTTGATCGCGGCGGGGTGTTGTGCGTCGTCCGCGATGACGTCCGCGGGTGCGTCAGCCGGCGTCGGCGGGTGGTCTGGTGGCGCACCGTCGGCGTTCAGTTGATGGTCGTGTCCGGCGGCGTTGACGTTGTCCTCCATTGTTTCTGCGTCTTCAAGCAGTACAATTAGTTCAATTTGGCTGTCAATCGAGATGTCGGATGCGGCGTCCGAAGGTACTTCGGTTTGGCGTATTAACGCGATGGTGGCGGTTCGGCAAGATGGCGCTCGAAGTCGGCCTGTAAATTCTCCACCAGATTATCTGTGACCGTTCAGATACGAGGAGTCGGTTGTGTAAGGTTTTATTATCACGGTAGACAACAGTACTCGCTTAACAGAGGCCGCGCCACTTGCGCTTGTAATTACACGATTTTTTCTTTATCCGCGATATCAAAACTCAACTCCTAGTCTCACCGCCAGAACAAAAAGTGACGCTCCCGCATTAACATAATCCGTCCTCCCATAGGCCACCGGTGATCCCTCGGCCGTTGCTTATGTGCCGTCATCACTCATCAGCTTCAGCGGCTGCGGCCAGCGGTGTTCAACCGGGGTGTGGCCTATGGGTTTCGGCCTGTACTGTTTCGCGGCCTTTCTTTATGATTTCTTTTTGATTGGCAGCTTGGGGAAGCTGGGTTTGGCGGGTCTTGATTTGGCTTTCTTCCAAATTCAGAGTTCCGCGTGCTGGTCCGGACGGGTGGCCATTCTCCCCCTTTACAACCCCCCACTTTAGGTCTCGATCCCCCTGGATCGAGGTATTTGGTGCCCGGGGTAAGGAGGGCGAAGTTCCGTCTCTGTTATCTTCAGAGTTCCGCCGAGGCTGTGTCCCGCCCGGAGTGCAACGGCGATTGTTCTGGCGCTGATACAATTATTGACCGAGAGCGAGTATACAAAGCGCAATATACACTAAAATATGATACGGAAATATAGTGTTCATGCATCTAGGCTAGCATTATAACAGAGTTATGCAATGTTCGGTAATATAAACTGACGCATGCAAACAATACAATAATGCACACAAAAGTACATGATAAACATTGCCACGTAAGATTTGGTAAAGTTATAGTTACAATATAGCATTGCATAGCATGGTGGTTTGTGTGTGGACCGTAGTCAGGTGCGTTATTCATGCATATGTGTAAGTCTGTGGATTCACGGTCATGTTTACGCAGTGCTGCTGGGATTGTGGGGTTGCGATTGTGATGTCGCTGCCTGGGAGTCGGTGTCATTGCTTATCGCCATCCGGCTGTGGAGTGTCTTGTGTGCGGCTAGGCAGCTATCATGTTGCAGGTCTGGGCGCTGAATCGCTTTATCTTAATGAGAAGCTCTGTGGTCTGGGGGGTTAGCACTGTGGGCGGTCGCGTCCGTTCCGTGCTCGGCGGCGTGATTAGCGGCGCGATAGCAGGTGGTGCGGGGTGAGTGACAGAAAATGTCCATTTTATTACAAGGCGTGAAAGAGTCGAGTTTCTGTCGTGTGCAGAATCGACGTCTTGTAAAACTAGATTTCCGGTCGCACGTGCAAATGTCGGGGTATTTTCGTTTTACTATGGCCGCCTTTGGCATGACTAGCTGCACAGAAATGGTAGCATTGTGTTGAGATGCAGTACGTGTACAATGAGCTACATGTCGTACAAAATATACAATAACTATATCTACTGCATATTAATCAAAGTGCACATATCTGTCCACAGTTCCATACAAACGTAACATCCGTAACAGTTGAACATTCAACGCTTTGGACAAAGGTCCATAATGTACTGCCAATCAAACAGTTCAATAGGTACGTGCAGTAGTTACGTCGAAACATAAATCAAAATTGTTTAGCAACGTGTCATTCGATGCGGTTAATGCTATGGTCACATAAACTGATACGTGTCTACAAAGCACTGAGAACATATCGATACTACATAAACTATTATACGCAAAATGAAGCGCAATGTGCACGAACGTGTACATGAATATCATAAGACAGTCTGTGTATTTTCCGCAATTGCGTTCTGAGCGCATAATATATGGCGTTGTCAAATACGACAAATAACAGTAATATACGTGTGTAAATGTAGTACATATAAAGATAAATGATGAATATAAAATACATGAATATACACTGTACATGTTGCGTAAAACACATTCTACCCGTCATGCATCTGATATGTGTTTAACATTGCCGGTCCTTTCTTTTGCGGACCTGTATGCTCATAACATAGAACAAAATATGTTCCTAGGCCGTATTATGCGCTGTATAGGCCTATATGCATCAGCACGGTGAAGATATGTTTGGGAATGGGTGGGTGAAATAACGGCTTCGGGTGGTGACAGATAGTTAATATACTACCGTTTTCACGTGATTAAACGTTAGCATAAAACACTATATTCGTGTTGTCATTTATTAAAATTGAGGAGCCCCTTGAAGGTTTTTTTTGTTATGCTATAGACAATGTTCAGTTTACTGGGCAGCGATGAGGCCTCGTATCGCTGTCCCGCAAAGGAACATTGGTTGCGTGGTTGATTGACAGGTGCAGTGATGCGTTTATTCACACTGCGAGATGGGTCGGCAGCAATGGTCTGCGACCAATGAGATTGATGCTCCGTAAGTTATGCGCGTAGATGGGCGTATCCGCTCTCACCTTTTGGGGGTGAAGAATTGTATTTCGAGAAAGCGTTTCATTTCGCTACATATCTGTATATTACGGCTACTCATTGGAGGTCAAGTCTTGGTACTGGAGCCCGGTTGTTCGATGAAGTTTCGGGCCTGTGAGGGCACTCTTACTGACGTCTATTTGGAACGTATGTGCCGTAAGTTATTCTGTGTGTATTTAAATCTGAACAGTGGGGTGTATAAATTAAGGGTATTCTTCACCGAGCTGCCTTTAATGTTGACCTCGTAAAGGTAAGGTCATTCTATGAACTTGTAACAATGTCCCTAAATGTCTGAAATGCCGAAATTTCCCCAGCTGGGTTAGTTAATTTATTTTATTTAGTTAGCACATTTAAGTGGCATTTATTTGCGATCGCATTATTTTCCCTTAGCGTGTTGAACTCCTTAAGCTGCAGCACGCGTATATAGACTATATTCGTCCGCGTCTCACAATGTTCTAAGTGAGCTGTTGACTTAGCATAATTGCTTTCGCGTGAATACATCGTAGTCAACTTATCGCCATTTTCGTCATAGCGTCACGTTATGGCTTAAAGCCAGCATCACGGTAGCAGTCCGTGTGCGGTTTCTGCTCGTTAGCGTTCCCGTAGCGCTTGCATTCGCTAAAATTGCATCAAAATAAAGCAAATCCCTGCCGATGTTGCATAATTACTTTCGTAATTTGTCGGCTGCGAAGTGTTCACCTTTGCTGCAATTGCAATATGTATCAGATCGTATTGTCGCTTGACAATAATAGTTAGCTTAACCGTTTGTGTCAGTCTCCATGAGATCGTTCGGTTATAGCTACTGCCGCATGTTAACGTGTCGTTTGCTGCGAGCAACATTATCCGGCGGAGTAGGGTATGTGTCGGCGCAGTTTGTTTGCGGTATTGTTGCGTATTAGGGTTATCATACGATGTGGTTTACGTTTTGCACGAACTTCTGTGCAAGTGCGGAGTCTTTCCGCGTGAATGGGACCCTTCACTGGTCGTCCCGTATACAAATGGTTGAGTTTGTATACATTCTTTGCTAGGCGTTCCGTTATTATGTAAGGTCCGCTAAATAACGGTGCGGTCTTATGGTCTTCCTGTGCCCCAACCTTTTCACGGCGAAGATAAACGCGTTGTCCCACATCCAGTTGGGTGGCATTTCGTGACTTATTAATTCTCGCTGTGGCTTTCTCCCTGCTCGCCTGAGCTGCCGCTTTTGCCGATTTCCGCATTAGGCCTAGTTTATTGGCCAACTTTTCTGCGTTCGTAGACAAGCGCTCGTGAGCGGGTAAGGTGTTACTTAGTAGACTTTCGATCGGCAGTCTGGCGCGTTGTCCATACATTAACTCAAAGGGAGAATATCCCCTCGAAGGGTTCACGCTGGCTCTGTATCCTGCCGCGATCATGGGGAGGGCAGTATGCCAGTCAGCGTTGTTGCGCCCATAGGTCCGAAGACCTTGTAAAATGATTCCATTCATTCTTTCACAAGCTGCGTTGCCCTTGGAGTGGTAAGCGGCTACTTTTATGTGTTTGACTCCCGCGGCCTGTAGTAGCATTTGTGTCAGATTGGACACGAAGGCCGGATGTCGGTCAGAGATGAGATATTTAAAGGTGCCATAACGGCAAATCCAGTGAGTTACTATAGCATCACAAGTCTCCTGCGCTGTAGTCCCTACGGTCGGCACGAGTTCGCAGTTCAGGCTAAGAGCGTCTAATAAAACTAAAATGTACCCAAATTTCTGGTTTTTAGCGCGCTTCGGTACCTTAATGTGATCAACGTGCAGGGTGTTGAAAATTTCGTCCGGGACTTGGCGTGACTGTAGAGTAGGTTGTAGTGGGTGCGTTTCAGCCTTCCCTTGCTTGCAGACTGTGCACTGGGCGACATAGTTTCTAACATCAGTATAGAGTGATCGCCAATATACTCTGTCTCTCAGAGTAAGCCAAAGCTTCTCCGCACCTATGTGTATCAGTTCTGCGTGATACCGTGCAAGAACTAGAGGTTGCATTTTCTTCGGTATACAAATGACCTCAGAAATGGGTTGAGTTGTCGGATTATTTTTCTGTCTTTTCTGTCTGACGAAAAATAACTGATTGTTTTTGATGAAGAAATTTTCGCTCTTTAGTATGACCTTCCTAGCTGCCTCATTGTCCTTAGGCAGTGTACCCTCTTTTAGGTACCATATGATCGGTGCTAACTCGTCATCCGTGGCCTGTGTTTGCAGGTCAAGCGGTTCGCTGTCATCGTCCGCTGGTGAAAGCCTTTTGTCAGTCGTCTGTCCGTCATCGGTTTGATTATCACTGTCGTCCGTTGTCGCTGCCGTGCTGTTGACGGAACTGGACTTTTGTACTGCGAGGACTGACGCGTTGGGATTGGGGTTGGGTGTATTTCTTAAATCGTCCGTCTGCGTGGCGTTGTGTTGGCGCTCGCCAGGTGTCACAGGCTGTTGGTCACTGTCGCTATGAGCTGCAAATGTAGTGTTGGTGTCTGTTGTTGTGACGTGTGCGGTGTCACTGTAGTTCGGCTGTGCTTTGCTTTCTGCTGCCGTATGACTGCGCTTAGTCATAATGACTGTCTGACGCGAGTTTTGCGCTGCCTCTACATTGAACAACTGTACTCCGTCCTCTGTCATGTCTGGTTGTGCCTGTTGTAAATAATTAACTAATTGTTGGAGTTGGCTGGCGTCACCTGTCGTATGCACTGTGTGAAAACTTTCAGCCGTGTTTGCCGTGTCAAGGTGTAGTTCGGCATTTGTCCGCTGCGCGTCGCTATCGGTTCGCTCCACTGCGTGGTGAGTCGGCTGGCCTGCGTTCGTACCCTGTGGCGGGTGTGGTTGCCTGGACTCTGTGCTGGTCGCCTGGGTGCGTCGGGCCTTGTTGCTGCTGTCGGCATGGCTCGCGATGAGCGCTGTACTGCTGCCTGTCTCTGTGTGTGTGTCGTTGTTGTTGTTTGTGTCTCCGCGCTGCCGCGCCGGCTTGCGCTGCTTGACCAGTCTGGCGCAGGGCTGTGCCGTGTTGCTGGTGACTGATCCTATGTGATGCGGCGGGGCTACCTGCCGGCCATGCATGGTGGGCGTCTGCCGTATACATGTGGCTAGTCGCTCCGTATCTGCATGCGTCTGTCTGTCGGGTGCGCTGGCTGTCGGTTTTTCGTGTGACGCGCTCTGCTGAAATACGAGATAACTCTTACAATCAGTCAAGTCACATTGTATACCGATATCAATGTTTGCGTTGTCGTCTAGTGCTAGATCGATTTGGTCGTTGGCGCAATGCCTGCTTTGCTGATAAGCAGTGAGGGCGTCTGCTTTGAGTCCTTTGACCCTGCTTAACGCGTCCGCGACCTGGTTGGTTCGTCCCGGTGTGTGTAAGATCTTGAACTTGTATTGGGACAATAGTAGAGATGCACGGACTAGGCGTGAATTCCCGAATTTCAGGGTGTTTAAGTATACCAGACTTAGATGGTCGGTTTTGACTTGAAATTCGCTCCCTGAGATGTAGGGTTCGTATGCCTTTACAGCTGCGAGTAGCGCGCTAAGTTCAAGGTCTGTTGCGCTGAATTTGCGCTCGTTAGCATTTGTAGAACGACCGCCAAAGAAAACCGGAAGTTCATTACCCTGATCGTCCAGGTTATATAGTACATAACTTACGGCATGCTTGGAGGCATCCAAACTTATGCGAAAGGGCAAATCCTGGTTGGGATAATGCATAGTGTTCGGTGAGCAGATAGCGTCTCGTAGATCTGTGAAGCTGTTTTCCTGTTCGCTGCCCCAGTGAAATGACACATTCTTTCGCAATAATTCGCGCAGGGGTGCCGATCTGAGGCTAAAATTTTGAATTGTTTTCCTGTAATATTGCGTTAAACCTAAATAGGACTTTACTTCCTTAACGGTTTTTGGCCTGGGGAAGTCCTTAACGACCTTACATCGGGAATGATCGATACCATAGCCGTTCTGGTCTAGACTGAACCCGAGATAGGAAGTCGAGCTGGTGGCCAAATGTAGCTTGCCCGGATGTACACGAATGTTAAATTCTCTGAATTTCTCAAATAGTACAGCAAGAAAATCAAGGTGCGCATTAATATCGTTGTGAAAAGTAAGTAAATCATCGACATATAAACAGAGATTACTTCGCAGCTCTTTAGCGAAGATCCGTGACAACGAGTATGTAAACGCGGCGCCAGAGTTTATATATCCTTGCGGTAAGCGTCGAAAATGAAAGTGGCGGCTTTTTGAACTAAAAGCAGTGTAGGGCCTGCTCTCTTCTTGCAGTCCCACGGAAAAATAGCCCTGGCGGAGGTCTATAGAACTAAATATTCTTGGTTTCTCAGTTGCAATTTTATCAAGTGTATCTTCAAAACGCGGGAGAGCGCAGAAGAGGGGTTTTGTTTTCGCATTTAGGCCGCGATAATCAACGACAAAGCGTGCTGTGCCATCGGTTTTAGTAAGCAATAAGACCGGGGAATTCCACACACTGTCGGATTCCTCAATAATGCCTGCCTCCTCCATTTTGGAACATAAATCTTCTAGCTGTTGTTCCTTAGTGGCGTTGTAGCGGTATCTTTGTTGAACATGTGGCCGCTCATCGAATAAGGGTATTCGGTGCGGTTCGGTCCGCATTTCTGGGATGTCTGTTAACTCCGTGGCCATCACGTCCCTATAACTGTATAATAGTGACGATAGACGTTCTGCCTGCTCGGCGTTTAGTGTGTCTTTACCGATTTTGACGCCCATATTTGTTAAGATTCTCATGCGTTCATCATGTGTGGGCATTTCGGTTTTTGCCTGGCCAGTTGTGTGTTCGTCTCGCTGATTGCTGCTGCTGCCTGCAGCTGTGTTGGTGTATGGGCCGGCTGTGGCCAGTGGTGGGCTGCCTGTAGTGCCGGCTAGTTCGCTACAGGCGGTTGTACTCCAGCGTGGTTTTATGAATGGAGTGCCCGTGGCCTGTGGCCTAGCGTGCCTGTTAGTCGAGCGCGCTGTATCACTGCTGCGCTCCCCGCTCGCCGTACTACAACTGCGTGGGGTCGGCGGTATGACAGCGCTGTTTATAGTACAAACTCGCGGACCTTGCACGAAACGATCAGCTGTTTGCCAGGGTGAGCGCTGTGGGTTTTGGGTAGGCTCGGTCGGTAAACTATTTACATGATTTACATTCTTATCCTTATCGTTAGACATGTCCGCTTTCACTGATTCGAACATCGGAGACATGTCGGTAAGTCGTATGCCCGCTGAACTGGGTTGAATGAGAGTGAGATATGCCACAGCCTTACGTGTCTTTAGAAATATTGGTGATTCGCTCACGTTAATCACGCGGATCATTGTATTTCTGCATTTTCCGTCCACTAAAACTGCGGCTACCCCCAATCCTCTATTTCGTAAGTTGGGCAGTGATTCGGTGATCGCTAATGATTGTTTTAGATCCGGTAATTGCACAGGGATTATCGCTTCACAATGAGCTTTAATCCTAACTCGTGTGAGTGTTCTAACGACGCGAGCGTCGTCCAAACTCGTTAGCAACGGTAACACAACGGTACCACGAAGCAATGAAATCGTATTAGTGTCAAAATTAATTATAGCACTGGCGCTAGACAAAAATTCTGATCCTAGAATGGCATCTTGTGAAAGGCTCTTCATTACAAGAAATCGAACATTCATGGTTTTGGTGCCGAGGAGTAATGGAATATTTGCGATGCCAGCAATATCTAGAAGTGAGTTGTTAGCCGAAACGTATAATTGACTTTCAGTGTTAGGCAGTAGTTTGATATGATGACGCAAATATCTGTTAAAATATTTCAGAGAAAGGCATGAGCAGCTAGCGCCAGTATCACACAGTAATCGCAGATAATGTCCATTCAATTTGCCCCTTACATAGACGTTCAGCCCTCCCC
>Ga0209562_1001122_pt1 | contig 10065 bp, 6 predicted proteins | sample WorMetvacBELIZE2_FD_187399 | JGI IMG/M metagenome (GOLD analysis project Ga0209562, IMG submission 187399) | Marine gutless worms symbiont microbial communities from Max Planck institute for Marine Microbiology, Germany - Olavius vacuus BELIZE.2... | ecosystem: Host-associated > Annelida >...
ACCTTCAGGACAGCGCATCAACGTCAGTCTACTGGACTTGAGCGGTTCGTCGTCGTCGACTTCAAGCGTGCAGCGTGCACGTGCTGTTGAGGCGGCGTCGTCGTCACGTTGTGTGAGACAGTTTGGTTTTATCGAGGACAAGTCAGTCAACAGAAACATCGACAGCTGTAGTGACGACGCTCACAGACAACAGACTCTCTATGTCTCACACACAAACGAAGTCGCCATTGTACTTCACCCAGCTCAACAGACTACAGCAAACTTCCTCATCGCCGTCAAAGGTTTGTCCCATACATTAATTGAAATCCTTAGTTGCAACTGACTGAGTGAATAAATAACCGAGTTGAAAATCTTGGAATTAAGATGACGTCCGTATACCAGAAGAACAAATCGACCTTCATTCTCTAGATACTATTTTTGACGTAAAGTAAGCGGCATATCTCATCTTTACGAACTGGAAGAATTCATTGAGAAACAGTCGATCAACAAACAGCCGACGGAAACATTAGCATCTCTGAATTTCAATAAAATTGTCTGTTCCTATAATGAACGAGAAAATTAATTGCTTCGTGGATAACAACCCAATTAAGACAGAAGTAAGATTTAGCGATAGTAATCTAGCAAGGCCCAGCGCACATCACAATGTCAGCGGCATACCACAACGGACTGAATGCAGCTGGAGCAGAATTGAGCACATCAACTGCTCTTCATTAACAGCAGTATGGCGCCTTATCTTTTTAGATTTAGCAAGAGCAGATGATCTTGAAATGGTCACGTGTTTTGCGACTGTTTCAGCGGTGGGCTGTTCTGACCTGGTTCCTCCGAGTGATGCGTGGTTGAAGCGCAGTGACAACGTGGCAACAGTCGGCTGTTACATGACTCGTCAGACGTGGATACTCACCTGTGATCACAACGGCAGATGGACCGGAACATTCGGCAACTGCACGCAACGTACGATAGACATATTTATACACAGTGAGCCATAAAGACGTGACATTTTATTTTTGACTATAACTTTGGCTAATCTTAACCGATTTTTACAGTTTTTATATCATTTTAATCGTGAAGAAATTCTACATGCGAAACGTAGCTGTGTACATGTGACTGACTCTGTCAAATCTTAACCGATTTCAGTAATTTTTGCATTACCGAAACCGAAAATAATGTACAATACAGGGCATGCATTATCTTATTTATTACTTAAAGAAAGTGTTGATAATGACGTAATAAATGTGTCATTGTTTGCTGGACCAGTCTATTGTGAACGACACCAATGGTTGAGTGGAGGCGTCTTTTGTCGGCCTGTGTCAACGCTGAAGGCGGACATTTTGAACATTACTTATGATTACTACTCTCAAAATAACAACGTCGAAATGGCAGCACTGTAAATTTGATAACTGGAGATGACTTTCTGTTCTCTTTTGCCGTGAACGTAAATGAACAAATAAAAATAGCGTTTTCACTGAAAAGTGTTGTTTTTATAAATTTACGAAGTAAGATGATGTGGTAAATTTTACCACACTCGCATGTAGAATTGTTTCACGATTAAAATGATATAAAAACCTTAAAAATCGGTTAAGACTAACCAAAGTAATAGTCAAAAATAAAATGTCACGTTTTTTATGGTTCACTGTGTAGATACATATATTTCATGTACATGTGATGTATATGACTTCTCCGCCAGCATATCTGCTTATTTTCGTTTCATCTGGCTAGTGTTCTTATGAGATTTTTTTGTACAACGTGCGTATCGTACTACATATGCGTATACGGCTTGTTTGTAGAGCTTCTGGCACTCCAAGGAAACGACATCGTAATCCGACCAGCTGAGTCTCAGCAACATAACCTGAATTTCGATGGTAGGCCTTAATGCAATGAAGTCTCTGTACATACTCATAGATTATCCAACATGTTTCGTAGTCACACTGGTATTGTTAGCTCTTTATTTAGTTTTCATAATTATGTAAAAAACAATAAAACGTATAGCCTAGAAGGCTAGAGTAGTTGACTGACTGTAGACATTGTACGAATCGTCACAAGAACCTGCCGACTCGGTTTTTAAACACTAACGTTACAATATTATTTATTTTAATTCTGTTTTGTGTTTATTTTCCAGTTATTATTCTGGTAGCGATTATCGGAGTGTCGTGTTTGGTGTGCATCGTCATCATCTCGGTCGGCATCACGTGGCTTTGCAGGTGCTCTGCCACTATTTCATTCAATAGTAAATACTCTTTACATTGTAGAGAATTGTTGTGTTGAACTGCACCGATTATAGAGAATACACTTTCGTATGTAATTGCTGTAATTTATTGTAAATGCTTAAAAAACTGCTACTTTTTAGCGAACGTGAACTCACGTTCACGTTCGCTGTCGTCGTCCGTCTGTCTGTCATCTGTCTGTTTGTCTGTTTGTCGTCTGTCTGTCTGTCGTCTGTAACGTTCGTGCACCATACTCAGCCGATTGAAGTTTTCGGCAATGTTTCTAGCCGTTTGGTACCTTGGCCATCGTTGACATCCAGGAAAAATTTTACGGAGATTGTCCCAGGGGAACCCCTCCGTTGGGGGAGTTAAAAACAAGAGGGGTAGCCGAATATAGCGATTTTGGACCTATCGAACGTTATATCTCGGATGGTGCAAGATAGGAGCTAAGTTAGTATATTCACTAATAGCAAGTTGTATATGAGCTTTCGATTGGTACCAAAATCGGTGACCCTGAATGACCTTGAACGGCGTAATGGACGTTACGTTGCGTTATTTCACTGAATTTGGTAAACTTGTGTACCAACACATAACCGAGTCGATCTGTGGCGGAATATATGCACGAGTCTATTGTACTTTGTAGTGCGTGTACAATGTCGTCGTAACGAATGTTCACGTACGCTATCTCATCTCCAGATGAGTTTCTTGTCTACTTCCAGCAGAGAATCTGACTGACACAATAATAGTTTAAAAACAAAAATAACTTGGCTTACTTGGGAGTGGGGAGCTACCGTTTACATGACATTGTAGTCTAGGTGGACGTGACCACAAACTGACGTTTGTCTCCTATAACGCGCCGTTTTGTTGGGTTCTTGCAGGCATATTATAATAATATTTTCTGTCTGTCTTCTCTAGTTTTTTATGGGCCATGTGCCTGAAATAAAGATTGATTGATTGATTGATTGGTAACAGATTAAAGGCTGTCTGGTTACAATATAACCGCCATTAAATGGACGTATGCGCTGGATTCTCTCAGCAGCCACAGTTTTCTACGTAAGACTAAGACAGCGGCTGCTTTGGGCGATCACAAAACGATTTGCGTCACGTCTGCTGTAGCTAGTTAACTGTGTGGATGCGCTGTAGACTGAAGGTAAGAAAATCACCTGGAGCCAGGTACAGCGATGACGGTCTACTGACGTCGGTCGACGTCAAGTCTGTCGAATGCAATACGACCAGCACTGCACGTCATCAGTGATGTAACCATGGATACGTACCAGCATCAGCAGCCGTAGAGGCGTCAGTGTCCAGTACACCGACCATGAAACCAGTGGCGTCACTAGGGGGAGGCAGACCGCCCCGGGTTACACTTTCCAGGGGGGTGACACCCGAATGAAATAAAAAAAATTGTGGCTGAATTTAGAAAGAATACCGGACAAACGAGGTCGGAAGGTGGGAGTTGTGACGAGACTACAGCAAAAAGTCATCACTTTGCAGACGGCGATGACTAAAAAGGTCGTGAGTTTTTTAAAGGAAAAATAGGGGCGACACCGTCAGTTGCTGCCCCTGGTGACACCAACCCTAGTGACGCCACTACATGAAACCATCGTTATCGTATGATAACTGTCTGATGCAGCTGAATAGTCGTACTCGTATAGTCTCAACTTAGGTAACTTACGCTATAGACAACTCGGTAAGTTAGTATGAATCAAACATAATACATAAATATGAACAAAGTGACAACGTGGTATTTGAGATTGACATTTTCCGAAAGCTATAGCATAGCCCTCTATCAGAAAACATCAGTGGCGCCGGAAGCATTTCAAAAGTGGGGGGCACAAATTCCGAAGCGCCGGAAAAAATTTAATGTGCCCCCCCACTTTTTCGTGGTGCTCCCCATTACAGGGCAACAGTAACAAGGACTGAGCGTGGGCAGAGATGACCGAGCGTATGAGGCCAAAGCAATCTTTGACTTTTCAGTCACGCTGTGTCAAAGGTGACCTCGCCAATCGATAGAGCATGAAGCTTCGGTGGTTTCCTATAGGTCATCTGTTGACACCAACTCCGTATCATGCAGCATTTCCTTCCGAGATATTGCACCTCAATCCTCAACCCAGCTGGTAGAAGGGTGCATTAACTATTTTTGTGTATTATATGTGTAACACTGTAAACCGAATTTGTTTAAGAGCTGACTGCATCAGAGTCACTGGCGGTGTTTTAGGGGCAGCTGTGCCATCAGCAGCAGATGTTTAGGGCCTATGTTTAGGGGCGCCATTCTAATAGAGGTGTGCCGGTCGACCATTTTAGCTACCCAACCCGTACCCATCGCCTACGGGTACGGTTGGATGACGAGTGTCTGTCTTACCACAGTACCAGTTAATTGCTAATGCTAACTGTGAAATTGTTTGTGTGTGTAGGGTGCATGGAAATGAACAGTGGACGTAAGGCGGATATGACTGGATCATCAGTTATATCCGCGTTACGTCCACTGTCCAATGTGGATGAACTGAACTATTCAGAGATAATGGTTCACGAATGTCACCAACTGCTGCGTGCTAAATTGCTACTGGATTGTTGTTGTGCAAAATGCAGTAAACGAACAGTGATTCGTAGAAGAGGCGCTATATCAAGTGTACTGTCACTACTGTGTATACTGACTTTACATTGCACATACTGAATTTCTAATGTATTGAGTATCTCTGTTGCTGAATCAGTGCTATGCGCTATGCCATGCAAGAAAACAGTCCAACATGACCCACTGACCTACTGGCATTATCGGTTATCTGCAATATGTAAACAGTGAGCTTATGAAGGCATTCTCATTTCTCAGTAGTTAACAGCAGTGGTGAGCATAGATAATTATTTCCTGCAACATATCGATGTTTTGGCCGATCATGATAGGAAGTATTTTGCTATTTCTTGCTTGATGTTCTGCTCACGGTGCCCATCCGTGCCCAGCCATTATTGAAAGTGGGGGGGGCACGTGGAGCCCCCCCCGTGGAGTCGGCGCCTCTGGACAACATTGAACACAAGTCTACGTATATGTTAGACTACTATTGTCAGAGAATGTAATAATCAACGTTTATACAAGTCACTTGGTATAGATGCGAGACCTGCTGTGTGATATTTGATTTGAATCCAACACGCGTATGAGTAGCAGTATGTATATAGCAGGCGGTGACTAGAACAGCGACAGTGTAATCGTCATTTGTGAGTGTAGCCAACGTAGTCGTGGAATCCTAGGCCTATGTACTGTGGCGTCTTATAACTCTCCAATGAGGGGATGAAGGCATTTTTTCCATACAAACGCTAAAGTAACTCTACTTAATGAGACAAGTTGGCGCTCCTCGTCTACCTGCATAGTTGTTGTATTATTGTGAGCACGATGGGGTGGACCTGATGGGATTGAAGCCTAATCCTTTGGACCTATCTTCCTTCAGTGCTTTGACACTGTTGGTTGGGTCATTTGACTCGTAAAAACCCGTCCCCGACATGACCTATACTGTGTTTGGTGGGACGTTAAGCCTTACTCAATCAATCAATCACCTACGAAGTTTAGCCCATCTCCTAATTACCCGTCATCCCTACTGCAGTGGTACAACATAGCAGTCGGTCGCTGAGGTCATTTTCTGCTCCAAACGGGCTGATGCTGGCAAGCGAGCATTCTGTATAGCACCGCCAACCACTTGGAACTCTATCCGAAAGCTTGCAGTCATCGGACAGTTCAATAACAGTAGAAAACGATATTAACTCTGCACCTGACGACGTTCTGCCTTGTGGCCAAGCTCCTCTTGCAGAATTTAAAACGGTATATACATTTTATTGTATTGTACGGTTAACCGATTTTATAGAATTTCGAGATCGACTAAACAGCAGCACACAATTATAAATCATGGCTACGTCTACGCCGTCATTGTCATGTGCATCTAGACATGATGGTAAGATGCGGCAGGATGAAGTCTCGTTCCAGCAGCAGCAGTAGCAGTCGCTGTAGCGTTGAACTCGTTGACTGCTGATGGTGTGTAGTCTTCTTCAGTCAAATGACGCTGGTACTCGGCGCTCGACTTGTCGCGGCTGACGCTACGCTTCTGACTTCTGTCATTCAGTCACAATATTGTGAATTATCATTCATTCAGAACGGTTCGATTATGTCGACATTATCGTGTTAAAATCTATTCTTAATGAAAGCGGATAAAAAAACGAGATACGTGTGAAAACTGAATACTGTGACAATCTACGAATGTGCAAGCTTAACCGCACCAAGCACACATGGAGGATAGGTCTACGCCATCTCTGTCGTGAATATTATACACATATGACGGTGACCTGAGGCAGAGCAGACCGACACAGATGACGGTCAGACAGACGGCAAGTCCAGCAGCAGACACGGCCACCATTGCTAACGCTGCAACAAACGCATAGCGTACATCACAGCCGGCATTAAAATACGACTATTTCCGGTAACACTTTATCCATCCATCAATCAATCAATCAATCAATCAATCAATTAATTAATCAAAAATTGGATAGTCCCAGCCTCCCAGGCCGATGACGAAAAAGCCAACAAGGCAACAAAATGAAGTGAAAAGGGTCAAAGTAAAATGGATTCAAACTATATGCCAAAAAGTGCAATTCCAGGCAGCGTTCGCACTGAGACTAGGTGTGAGTATTCGTGAATGAGACAGGGGGAGAGAGATTTCCAGACGCAGGATGCAGCGACATAAAATACTCTCTACTTCATCCACGTTTCCATGCTCATGTAGTTCATAGAGCTCCAAGACTCTGGAACTCTCTTCCTCTGAACTGAACTGTCGAACTGCTCTATCTGTTAACACATTTAAGACCTGGCTTAAGACATTTCTCTTTGTTTCTGCATAATCCGCACTGTAGCATGTGCCTCTGTACCATGGCGCGTTATAAATGTATTGATTGATTGATTGTTTGAAATGCTAAACAGAGAAAAAAAACTGGGTAAACCATTCCAAGTGATGCAGTTGCAAACACTGTTCGTCTTATCGTTCTAATGGCAGGTCAACGCTTAAACAACAGAAAAATGTCCACATTTGATAAAACAAACGGACACGTCGAGAAATTTTTACCGTGTACTCCACTGTTGTTTTTAACTGATTTGCGATGCACGGCTTCCGTTCTTACTTCGTCATTATAATAAGCCAACTCTGTAACACAAAAGAACACAATACCTGTCTGTTTAATATCACACGAATACATACACTTTATGTCCACCTTAAATAATCATGATTGATGCCGTTAAACGTTGTAAAATCGCACGCAAACGAGGGTATAGTGGTGATGGTTTACTGACGTCTGTCGAATCTGTCGAATATGTGTTTATGTGCATAAAAGTAGTTAGCAGGGCTGTATTTGTAAGATTTTCACTGGGGGGTCAGAGTTTCGACTGGCTATGACTGACCGAGCGACTATAGCGGGCATCCAGGTTGCCAAATTGGTAAGCGGAGTATAGTTGTGCATAAATATACTGGTTTAGCAAGAAAATGGAATCGGTTGGTTGTTATGGGGTTAGAGTCGACCCCCCAAAGAGGTTCTGCAGAACTTTCTGGGGGTCAACTACCTCTTGCGGGGGTCAAACCCCGCTGACCTCCCGTCAAATACAGCCCTGGTAGTTAGGCTTTTGCATCTTTGTACGGTCTGTTTGAAATATTTCTATGCGTAATAGGCCCGCAATAAAATCGTGAGAATGGACTTTGTGTGTATTGTGGAAATATAATTATTATTATGACGTTTTCGACAGAATTGCTCATGGTTCCACGACTATGCACTGAGTCAATAGGAAATCGTCATGCTGCATCCACCATTTTGATGTTTTATGCATGTTTTTATGTTTTTTAATGATTTTCTTTTAAGATCAGCTGTCAGTGCCATATGAGTCTGGCTATATACTACTCAGTGTCTAAACGCATTTTATTTTCTCATTATGTTGTATATTTTGAGCAAAATAAATGACAATAAAACATAGTCCAAATTCTCAGATCGGTCATTTTTGTGGGCTACAGTTACTGTTACTTATGAATTACGTGTCAAATCCAACTGTCATAATTTTATGCATTAACATTGGGTTGTTGTATTACAGGACCCAACACTACTGTAGTGTGGGTCCTGTAATACAACAACCCAATGTTAATGCATAAAATTATGACGGTTGGATTTAACACGTAATTCATAAGTAACAGTATCTCAAGGAAGCCCGAGCTGCTCTTTACGATCAAGCCTATTCGACTAATTCGCATATACGTTTCGATTTCATAATACTATAATTAGACCATAAAATCACTCGCAGAAACAAGTAAACACGTCGTATAGGAGCTTCAAAATTACCTGACAACAATAAGAAGTATAGATAAGTAGTTTTAACTAACGTTGAGTGCAGTTGCCGATGACGCCGACGAACTGGTTGTCGACACAGCGTAGCACCCAGACTTGACGAGACATGTAGCAGCCAATCTCGACCGTGTCTGAGCCGATACGTCTCATCCACGCGTCAGACGGCGGTCTTACGTCCAGACAGCCGACCGCTGTCTCAGCAACCATGCATCACGCATCACAATCACAGAAACATCGTGGATGCTTTCGTAGTCTTCAATTACCCAATCAACGTATGAGATCCATTTAATATGCTGATGGGTGGCGGCGTGGTGTAGTGGTTAGCGTAGTTGGTCGCATCAACGAAGTTAATCAACATCAGGCCCGGTTAGTTCATGATGGGTAACCGTTAAGCAGGTAAACCATATCTAACCAACCACCTGGGTCAACTCAGCCTTGCATCCCTCTGGGGTCGCTAAATCGAGTACCAGCTTTGGCTGGGGTAAAGGCGGGAATGTCACCTCTGCCGAGTGGCAGGTAACACTGTGTGATCCAATATGGCATGTGAGTTCCCGTAGCGGTGATGTCAGGCTTGCCTGCAAACTGCTATACCCTTCTTTACTTTTTACTTTACTTTTACATTAAAGACTGTTTATTCGTCGAATCCAGGATTTTCAGAATAGGAGTATTGGGGGTCAGCAGACGGGCGAAGGGGGTCTGGAAACATCAGCCTCAGAAAATTTGTGAAATCTGAGGTTACGTTTCGGCAGACTGAAAATAGCCCTTTTAGTTCTTGTAGTACGTATGTACATCGGCTGCGATGTGGAGATTATCCCTTTATTACCCAAAATTTTCTAATCTGTTTTGCGAAAATCTCATAAGTGACCCTGGAGATAACGGGAAGGGTCAAAACAAAACACCAAATTTCTTGTATTTGCTACGACACATGCAGCAAAGCAGTGAACACGAACAAATGCGTTGAAAATATAAACCATTTAAGGCATTAATGACATGTATTCAAAAACGTTTTTAAAGTGATATAAATCGATGGTGCTGTGAAGCCTATATTGTTGCTGTTTACGACTGATCTTCACAAGTGGTTATTAGCACTGTATCTGTAAGAAGAACGTAACCCACCGTAGAAACGGACGAGAAAGTTGAAGTTGGTGCTGTTGGTGGTCAGTGGTCGGTTGAAGACGATGTGTATGACATTGGAGTTGGACTCAACGACCAGTTTATTGCGTCGTTGATTGCCACAGATGATGGTCTTTTGACGTCTCGCTGCAGCAGCTGATGAGAGTGTTTCATCCACGTAGCCGTACTCTCGACAACTGCTTTCATCATCATCATCACCAGCAGCAGCAGCAGCAGCATCACCGTACAGCTCATCGTTCTGCTGCAGGGTGCTGTGTGTGGTGACGTCAGCAGCGAAGTCGAGCAGGTGGACACGGATGTGTTGTCCAGTCGGTGCTCGTAGTGTCCACGGTTGATCGACTGATCCACAACGATCATCAGTAGACGAAGTCCG
>Ga0209562_1001123_pt1 | contig 10063 bp, 7 predicted proteins | sample WorMetvacBELIZE2_FD_187399 | JGI IMG/M metagenome (GOLD analysis project Ga0209562, IMG submission 187399) | Marine gutless worms symbiont microbial communities from Max Planck institute for Marine Microbiology, Germany - Olavius vacuus BELIZE.2... | ecosystem: Host-associated > Annelida >...
TCCTCATACAATACAACAAAATTTTAAAAATTGTGCTTATTTATGTCACAGACATAAAATCCATACTAGTACTGCAGAAAATGATCCCATAGCTCATCTCCAACAACTTTCAGCTCCTCATGCTTTGCCAAGTCAAGTATCAGATTTTTCTCAAGCCCTGCAATGCAGACATACATACCAAATTTTCCAAAGATCTATGCAGAATTCAATTCAAACTAATAATGCACACATTATGATGCAAAGGGTAACTCAGCCTTTCATCCTTTCGGGGTCGATAAATGAGTAGCAAAGCATCATTAAATGAGTTCTACCTCACTTTGGTGGCTCCATCTGGTGAGTGCTTGCGAGGAAAGGCCCAACTGATCGGACTGTTGGCAGCACTTGGTGCCGTCGTTTCTGGCAGCCTACCTTCTCTGAGCTAAACCTGGTTGTTGTCGCTGTCCTGTGTGACAGCGTGTGTGTCATTGCTGCCCTGTGTGGCAGACTGTTGTGTGTCATGTTGTATAGTCTATGTAAGGTTGAGCAGATTGGCTTAACCGAATTAAACGAAGATTATTATTATTACTATTGCTCGCTTGAGACCATAGACAAATACCACTAAGTCTGTGATGTACTGCCAGTGTATCACCAGACCTACAGTCACCTTCCCTGCATCACAGCATCACCACCCTTTCACTGGTGCCAAGTTATACTGCTTGTGATAGAGGCACATGGATGTAAGTATCTTACACATTAAAACACTTTCATGAAAATCCCTTCTGTCCACTCAACATTTGTTTGACCAAAATTAATTACATGTCAAGCTGGGCAACTGTAGTACTCTTAATGACTACTGAAGCTGTTCTTTTTAGACCGGGTGCCTAACCAATGAAAAATATTTATATACAATTAGCAACTAAACTCTGCACACACGCATGTGTTATCACATAATCCTATCAGTACTCTATGTGACACAGTACATACTAATGGTAAAAGCTGGCATTATACACCTAAACATGCGGGGACTGTTGCATTAGTATGATTAAGACGGATGAGCATTCCACCCACATTACCAATTACCTACTCACCAATATTTACTCAAATAACAACCACTGTGTTGCAGGTTAAACAATAACAACCAAGTTACCGATGACAGCATTATACAGACCAATTAGTCGCTGATTACGATAGTCATTCAGCAGTTCATCAACACTGGTGCTGGCACAATGCAATGCTGAAAGAAAGAGATTTCGAAGTTCATTCTCTTGCTCAGACTTGCACTGAAGAACCCTCTCGATCGACGCCACCATGCCGTCATCAATGTTCTTCACTCTCAGAGGCTGAAAGACACACAAACTAGTTGTCAACACTCATACAGTAAGCTTCTCCATGTCACACACGGCATCACTGAATAGTTTGCGTTTTTACACAACGAGAGAACGAAATGTTCAAGTCACAATATTACAAGACACATGCACAATCTGCAGCCACAGGAATCACGTTAATGTTACTTTTTCTATGGGAGAAATGTGTCTCTCTGTCTCGTATACTTATGGCACAACTAAACCTACCATTAAACTTTGACATCTAGTGGCACCATTATTACACTTTTTCTCTCCCAAAAAGTCCCAAAGGATCACCCTTAACTGACTGCTGCATATACATACAGTAAGAAAACTTACAAAATGCTAAACACAACCATTCTCAAGTATTTTGCAAGTTGAAAAGTGTAAAAAAAATCTCACAGAAATGCTGCTAAGTCATTGAGCAGGGGAGATCAAAGCTTCACCCCTCAATGAGAACAACACTGTCTTCTGGCTACACTTATGGATGTCTGCACCACACCAGAGGTAAAACTGAAACTGATCTTACGTAAAAACCAAAGACACTTGCACAAAGTTTCTTTTAAATACAGCTGAAACTGTAGAAAAAATGACAAATCAACCCCAGAGAGTTACAGATGGCTCCAAACTTGTTATGTCTCTATTCTATGACTTATCACAGTGGAAAGTAATGATCAAAATGCAAATGCAACCAACCAAGCAGCAAAACAACTACAACAATTCCAGACAGGATAAGGTCAGTGTGCCACTAATTTGCACAAATCGCAAACTGTATTGTCGGACAAATGCTCACATGGTCAGCCAAAGAAAATGAACAACATTCTATGGAGTCATGCACACCGACAAAGCTTGCTGATGATGGTACTGCATTCTGCAGATGATAATGTGACCATCTAGTGAAGAGATGTGACAATGAAAGCAGTCACAAAGTAAATAAATGGCACCAAAATCACCAGCATTAATTGCAAGCAGCTCATCGTCATTAGACAGAGTGCAGCACTTACTGCCTGCTGAGCAAGGAATGTCAGGAAGATTTCATGAGCCCATCGTGTCAGCTCTTTCAAACTGCCTGCATGCTTTGAAAACACGTCCGTGACCACAGTGAACAACTGCCACAGCCACAGCCACAAGCACAACGTGTGTTGGAATCAGTAGACAGTGGAAAATAAGTGCCCACGTGCATTGCAAATATATCCAAATATAAAGACATATTTTACCCATGTTTGTAAGTTTGCAACCTTGTGTTCAACAGAAAACCCACACCCTAGAACAAATTGCTATAGACATTACTCCTCCTAAAGACGACATCAGAGCTGTGATGACTCGTGTGGAGAATAACATGAAGATTATCAGAACTGTCATGTGCTATACTGTATACTACAGCTGCGCATCATAAGCACACTCATATGCACAGTTCTCACAGAACCCGATTGTTTAGGTTTGTGTGTAGCTGTTTTATGCACGTTTCTCATTAACGACGATCATTCTGTCACAGGATCAGTTTCAGTGCATATTTTTGTCTTGGTTGTTACCGTGTGACTTCTCTACAGTCTGGCAAGTAGTTCATGCTGGATGCTCCGCCTTACTGATTGAGTAAGGCTTAACGTCCCACCAAACACATTATAGGTCATATCGGGGACGGGTGCTCGACCTGACACTGGCAAGAAGACCCAGTGAGAATCAAACCTGGCTTACTTGTGTAGGCGGCCGTATCAACTACGGAGTTACAGCAGTCCTGTGTGACTGTGATAATTAACACACACTCACACACGCAATAGCATACCAGCGGTGATGGGTCACGTCGGCTAGACAATATATACTGAATGAACACTGCAAGATGTGCAGGCTTCTTCCTCAGCTCAGCCATACTTGAAAAAACACGATGGTTCACTGCCTCCATGTTCTGTGCCTACCAGCAATACCAATATTTCTTCAACAGTTGTAATAACCATTCAAATAAAAATTAAATAAAAGCTGTACACACATCATATAAGAAATGAAAAATGTAATAAAATAATTAAAACAACAACACAACTTCTTCATTAACAAGATCTAATCAGTTGATACCTAGGTAGTTCAGTACTACTGAATCTCTAAATACTACAAATAAAAACTTTAAAAATTTGTCCCATAAAACGAGTTGCTATATGGCATAAAATAAACAATAACAGTTATGTTATTGAAAAAAAAACAGAATGCTAAATCAAATAGGACAAACATGTTTCACTGCTAGCACTTCAGCCATTTACGAACTGGTTTTCAGTAATAAAACAATCCACAAACTTAAACCAGTTAAACGGTCCTCTGTGCCATACATAATATCACCGAGGCAAGTATGGTACATTCGTAGTGTTCACTAACAAAACCAGAGCAAAACGCACTTGCTAACCACCAAATATCATAATAAATGACAAAACTGCTTTAAAACATACATGACGTATCTCGTCATCGTCATCATCGATGCTCATTATCTCGTTGGTCATTGACGGACTGATGCCAAGCATACTTGAATCATTGAACTACACACAATATCACACTTTGGCATCACATTCTATGACCAATTGACCATGTCCACAAAATCTGTTCATGATGCTCAACAGCCATACACCAGAGAAAAAAATAACACCAATAATATTGCTAAACTAAAACAGCAAAATCAAAATTACAGAAATTGACTGATAAACTATTGTTTTTTTTGCTTACGTTATCGTCAAATGGGAAGGGTCTCACTGACGCAGGCAGTGTGTGACTGCGGGATGGAGGACTGTGAACTTCACGTATGAGGTGCAGGCGCAGAAATTGACCAGTATCTACAAACAATACACACACATGCACTGAACAACTGATGTCATGCTATCAATGACAGTGACAACTGAACTCAATGGATACAAATCACTGATTTGAAACTGTGCTCATACAATGTAACACTGCTGCTGTAAATTCTAGTATTTCAATGTACTGACGGGACCGTTTTGTGTGTCACCGTACTGGTCTACAAAGAAAAAATATGGTGTACTTGTTACTTTCTGCATAAAGCATAAATCTGTAGAAAAACACAAAAAAACGGTCTGTAGTATTTAAAACAGACTGCACATACTTGGTTAAATATCTGGTAAGATACTGCAGCATAACGCATAAAATATGTGATAAATATGTGATAAAATATGGCTCAAAATCATCCTACTTAAACATCTCTGAAATGCCAAAATTTCAACCTGCATGAGAAACTGGAATTAATTAACAACAGTTAGTATATCATTTCTACTAGTGTGCCAATTTTAGCAATTTTTACACACACCTTTAACCAGTTTAACAACGTCTTCATGTGACAAACGTGTGACTAGCGTGCCATTGATCTAAACACAAACATGAATTATGGCAAACAGAACCTATGCTGGCGAATGGTAACAACCAATGCAAAGTAATTCATAACACACCACATAACTGAAAAAGTAGCAACTATATCATCAGGTCTACACATTCTCACATGCATGTACTCTGCTACCAATAACTTTGTTGATCACACTCTATAAAGAGTTAAGTCAATGGAATAAAATATATCTTCTGCATACAAAAACTTCACAAATTTGTGTGGCAGCATATCATAAATTTAAAAAGATACCAGCTTTTTTATACAAAAATCATCCATAAGACAGTTTCTATTTATATTTTAGTACCAAATCTGCTTATGTCTGTCTACAGGGCTACAATAAATACCACCAGTTAGCAAAGGACAACTTCCCTAAACACGATGAATTAGTTCTAAACCCGGCAAAAACAGACATGTGATACAGTTTAAGTGCATGTTTATTGCAACACTGTACATCACTTCAGTCTGTTGTTCAAACATCCAATACTCTCCACTGTGTAGTGCAACTCATTCAAATGCTGAACATCTTTCGTGCCTACCACAATTCAATAACATTTATACCTTGAAGATTATGTCACCAACACGCACGCCTGCATTGCTTGCAACACCACCTTCCAACAACAACAAAACGGCGGCTTCAAACTTCCTACATCAAAAGTTGTTCACACAAAGGGAGCAAAAAGGGAGTTATTTCATGGGCCCCCTTCACCCAGATGGATCTCAGAGATGTTTGGCCGAACTGTACCAAATTTGGGAAGGACATAGGCCAATTATCGCAGCTTAACAAGTTTGTTGTAGATTTCAGATACATGTTGCTCTATTTCCAACCAATGGCAACTAAAATGTGACTGGGGTCCAAAATCGAGGCCAAATTACAGACATTTTTACCCCTGTAAAAGTTATCAGATGTACAGGTAAAATGTCCAAGTGCCATTTGCAACTACAACCTAGGACAGTGGCCCAACCTCTGATTAGGGATTTCGTACATAAGCCTATGTCTGTGATAATGAATGAAGATTCCAAGCGGCCGCAGTGCATTTTGTGAAGTCTGCTATGAAATTACACATAAATAGTACATTGACTATCGACCTGATTAGTACAGTACATCCGGCAAAGACTGCGATACACCAAAAATTCTAGGAGTGGACGTACGTACGTTGGCCAATTTATGGCTATCTGCAACCTAAATTTGGGGGCCATCTGCCGCCTTGGATTTGACCACAAGTAGGTTTTCAGTTTTTGCACAATTTTGTGGCCTCTGGGATGCATACTGCACCAGCATATCATGTTTATCAACACCAGAGGGCAATAATGGGCAACTGAGTTAATGATTATTTGATTATTTAGCACATTTTTGTCCATTACTTTTTAGTCAATTTTTGTTTTTTTTCAACACAAACCCACACTGACTGAAGACCAAATTAAACCAAATTTGGGTAAAACATCGGACAGTCATTGCTGCATAAGGCTACTGTTTTACATTTCACATATCTGGCTCAATTTCCAAACAATGGCGGCTGACAACCAATGCCATTTTTGCACTCGGACCCATCTTGAATTTCATTTGAAATAAATTTTCAAAATTCCCTAACCTACGGGGCAGTAGTGCACCAAAATGCTAAATTTCCAGACAATTGTGTAATATGATGTTGAGTCACTCATGATTACACAGGGTTTTTGTTTTTTAAGGCAGCCAAATACCAAGGCCTCAACTTGGCCATCTCATCTTTGGACAGGACATATAGCAATCATCGAACCTTAACACTGTTGTTTTGCATTTCAGATAACTTGCTGTTTTGAAATGACAGCGACTCAAAGGCAAGTGGAATCAACAATAGAGGACAAATTTTGCAAATTTTTGCCCGCCAGTAAAATAAAGGTATGGGTGGTGAAGTTTACTTCTTCAAGTCTATACTTCTGAACAGTGGTGCCTATGGCAAACATCTGGTATACATTTGATGGGCGGCTCCTGTGCCATCTGGCTGAGCAAAGGTGCAGTAAAAAATTAACAGCTCATCAGCAAAACTCAATGCCTTCCAACATACGTCAGGCAACCTAATTAAGCACAAGAGCAAAATATAATGCCGCTGACTCATGACACACACGCACAGTTCAGTCAACTTACCTTCTTGCAAGTCACGAATAACCACCGGATCATTTCCACTCATCGTCATTCCAAAACCATTTTGACTCTTCCGTAACACAACACTGATATGTTCTGTGCTGCATTCTGTAGCACCAAAGCACATTCAAAACAAACACACAACACATTTAATGCCATTATTTCTTCTACCATAAGCAGTGTTGCACGTCTGCTGAGCACCATAGATATCTCAGGCAAAGTTTTACACCTATGTGACTGACTCGATGCTAATCTCATAAAAGAGTTTATAATTTGCTGTTTTTTGCTTCTAGTGTAGTTGACACATTACTATCTATCTTACCCTTCATTTGATATAATTATACATGGTGTTCCATAATTCCTGGCACCTCTAGCTTTCTGCAGCATATCACAGTCAATTGGCTTTTATACGCATGCCAATTTCCATGCCAGAGCAGGATATAATGCTGTGTGAACTGCTATCAGAATTTCCACAGCATGTACTGCCTTTACCGTGTAATGGCTGCATCAGTGTGACGTCATTGTGATGTGATCAACGTGTTATTGATACGACAGTCAGGCAGTTATGCATACATCTGTGTGCGTGTGTCAAAACAAAAGACAAACAATATGGATGCAGGGTTATCCAGTAGTTTAGCAGAGATCATTCCCATGTAGCTACTTGGCTTTATGAATAATTTCTGTCTACAGGCGTTTATGTTAATTTTCCTTGCAATGCCAGTTGTTCCTGTGATCGAGTTGATTTTCACTGAATATAAAGGTGTGCTGTGAAATTTTATAGGCACAGCTTTTATCATAGCATAGACTAACATACAGTCTACATTTCTGCACAGATTTAATCAGATTTTATCGACTTCTTCAAAGACTACCGGGTATTTTACAACAACAGCCTGATGATGCTCGGACGTCACACTGATGCAGACATTACATGGTAAAGCAGTACATGTGGAAATTCTGTTAACAATTCACACAGCACAAACTCCCACTCTGGGACTGGAAAACTATTAGTAGAATAAATGTCCACCTCACCTAATCAGTGTTGCTACTCTCCCTTGATTGATTGAGTAAGGCTTAACGTCACACCAAACACATTATAGGTCATATCGGAGACGGGTTTTTACAGATCAAATGATCCAACAAACAGTATCAAAGCACTGAAGGAACACACAAAACTAAACTAAACCAAACAGAACAAAACACCAGAATCCATCTTAACTAAGGAATACAGATAACATAAATTAAACACAGCAAACTAAACCTAGGTTCGGTCGCTTCCTATGACCTCCAGCCTGGAAACGGAGTGTGACTATTATGGTAGAAAGGGAAGGGATGGACAAAAGAAGAAAATAAGTAAAGCCAATGAAAGAAAGAGAAAAGTAAGAAGGGGAAAGATGAGGAAGTAAATGTACAAGGGGAAAAAGAGGAGAGCCATGGCCCCACACGGGGGGGTACTCTCCCTTGCATATTTCCATTCTGGCATTGTGAAATAGTAATATAGCCACTTTTTTATTTTGCTACTCTCCCTTGCAAAATAAAGAAGTGGCTATGTTACTATGTCACAATGCCAGAATGGACAATATTACATTATGTGAAGTAAAAACAAATACCACAGCTGCAATCAACATCGGTTTTCACATTTGAATTGCAATTTTCTTATAAAATGGCCAACATTTTATTCACATATTTGTCAGCATACTTTTTAAAAGTTCACAGAAAAGATGAGCAGGCAAATTTTTATCAGACAAATCTGGTTGCAGTTATTTATTTATCTGGTCACTGTAAAGCACCCGATCAAAACCAGTTTGTAACAGGGGAACAACTTAAATGAGACACTTTTTCTTTTTAATAAATTTAGCAGCACATTTGCTGTAAATTTTTCTAGAAGTCTGTGAAAATGAGAAGCAAACCACTTCATAACAGGTGAGTCTGGTTATAATTAATGAATGTGGACCAGAAATTAGTCAAATCAATCAGCATATAAGTATATTACGTGGCATATCAGCTGTAGATGGAAGCTTTCTGCGACTTTCATCATTTTTTGGAAAGTTACCTCGTCTAAATCACACAACAATTAGACACCATCGTCATCATCAACATCACCATTTCTTCTCATCAAAATGTACAGTATGAACAGAAAATAATATGCATTAAGACACTAAGCAGGACAGGCAGGTTACACAGCAACTGACAGCTGCCCTTAAAAGACAAACACAAACAAATAATAACCATAAAAACATGCATAAAACATGAAAGTCACAATATGCTGATAATGATTATAACAATTAATAATAATAATTATTATTATAACAGTATTTATATAGAAACAATATAGGCGACATTATGAAATATAATGTTTAGCCACGTTTCACTGAACTGACATACATCTTAAAAAGATAAAAAAACCAGAAAAGGTGGCAATCAGCAACGCACTTCCACTTGAGGCTACCTGCTGCCAGTCATTCTCAACTTCAGTCACAAGGCCAACTCTGAGACCCATCATGCACTCACATAGGGGCCTACCAAATTTTAGCAAAATTGGACAGTTCTCAGCTGAGTTATAGCAAAACTACCCGGTACTTCAATATGTTAATACAGTGATCTTGGCAATATGTGGCACTCCTGGAGTTCTTTTCAGTTCAGACAGATTACTCTGTTTTGAAACAAGGGTGATTCGAAGAAGACTGCAGTTGAAAATCAAGACAACACTGTGGTAAGATTAGGTGAAAGATGGGCAAAATATCTGAGTAAATTTAACAAGTTCAAGCAAAGACCCAACCTCTGACATACTATTGCATGGATGGCTGGGACGTTGAATGTCTAATGGTCAAAACTAGATGGTCTTTGACGGTGAATTGGCAACCAGCATGCCTTCATCAGAAAGCTGCATTTTTGAACAAGTAATTTTTGACCACATTTGGTCTTGCCATGACCTTGACCTTTTGACCTCAAAACCTAATGAGTTCATCTTTCACCAACTACACCTTAGTCGTAAATTTGGTGAAATTCCCACAAGCATGGACAGCCCAAAAATATTTCTCTTTAGCGGATAATTGCCAGCAAAGGCATAAAAAGACGGGATAAAAAATAATACCTCCCAACTATCGTCAGATTCCGAAAAGCTGTGACACACTGCATGTCACGTATAAGTAAGTAAGTAAGTAAGATGAGTTTGAAACAGTGCTGTGGACCCCAAACAGGTACATCTTCAGCAACTGCTTGAACTCTTAAAGACTCACACTGTTATAGTTC
>Ga0209562_1001124_pt1 | contig 10062 bp, 6 predicted proteins | sample WorMetvacBELIZE2_FD_187399 | JGI IMG/M metagenome (GOLD analysis project Ga0209562, IMG submission 187399) | Marine gutless worms symbiont microbial communities from Max Planck institute for Marine Microbiology, Germany - Olavius vacuus BELIZE.2... | ecosystem: Host-associated > Annelida >...
ATCATTTAGCCTAGTTTTCTGAGACGGTGGGAGTGACCCCTTCTACCTGAAATTTTGGGTCAGAGCGAAATCGCCGATTTTGAACCGTAGCACCTCAGCCGTAACACCTGGCGAAAAAGTTCAATTAACACTAATAGCAGTCCACTACGCGCTTTCCAATGAGCCCAGGATGAACATCGTACGTTGTTCCTAAGCCACCAAAGGGGGCTTTCGATTGGTATACCGACCTCGATGACCTTGAACGGCGTAATAGCCCTTATATTGCGTTTTTTCACCGAATTCGATAGCTTTCAGACCGATTATGTCACAGTGGTTGAAGATAGACCTATAATGTCCGTAAAATATTGTCTCCCCCAGTTCCAGTCTTCCACTTTTGGCCAGAACTAAGGCACCCTGCAGCGCGGTCTCTCTGCGATAGCTAAACGTCTTGTCTTTTCTTCAACTGCCCACTGTCCAGGTGAATAGTTTCTTCTTTTCATTGTTCTGTGTTTTATGATTGGATGTCAGCAATGTCAGTGTCAGTACTGACAGCATCGCCAAGTCGGTGATACACTGGACACCACGAGGCCACAAAGAAGGACAACCCATAACACCTGATCGAACTAGAGCAAGAAATGTGTATTGCGGGACTGGAGAAAGATGGAGGCAGCAGCATAACACAAACAGCTGGATGGTGTGGAGTGGAGTGGAGTGGTCGGTGGCGTATATGCACTGGAAGCGACAAGGCATAATCAAGTCACATAATTACAAATATTTTATGACTTTTAATCTTGAAATGAAATTTTCAGTCGAGTTCAGTGGAGTTATAAGAGCTTCTTCAAGCTCAGTGTTCGTTCACTTAACTTTTCAGTATTCAGCATTTAGTATTCAGTATTTTGTTATTAAAAAAATCTTAGAAAAGGTGGGAATTACGATGCATTGCAACTTGAGGCTGCCCGACGTCGCGCCAGTCATGTTCACGTCCTTAATTACGAAGCCCGTGGCGCACCAGTCTACCAAATTTCAACGACATCGGGCCGTGCGTTGTTTGGTTATTAACTATTCAACACGTTTTCTCGGTCCGTTTTTTATCGGGCGAAATTATAGCTCAATTTTCTCAGAGATTGCAAAACCGAAGTATACCAAACTTTGGGAGGATATAGACCAGTCACCGGCGCTTTCTTAGATGTTTTGGATATCAGATGCGTTGCTCCGTTTCTAAACACTGGCAACTCAAATGGGACCGGGATCGAAAGCTGTGGCCAAATTTCGGATACTGTCACCACCTGTAAACAGTAGGGAGGGATGGGCGAAGCTTAGCTAGGATCCAACCTTTAATAATAATATACTTTTGGCGGGAGCCGCTGCGGTGGAGAGCTGGGAGACTTAAGTAAAATTCCAATTAGGGCGCAGGGGTGGGGGCGAAACCGTAGCCCCATTTTCTCAGAGTCGGAATGGTCTATATCAAATTTTTGGAGGACATGTAGAACCATTATCGACGCTGTATGAGTTTGTTATAGATTTTGGATATCGTGTTCTTGCTCCCTTTCATAACTAGGGCGACTAAAGTCAGTGCAAAATTGAGGCCAAATTTCGCTCGTTTCGCCGCTTGTAAAAATTAGGGAAGGGTGGGCGAAATGTGTGACTCATTACACAGGCGAAACATCGGGCGCTCCCAGTGCATTTTTAACTTCCAAAATATTGCTCCGTTTTGTCGTCCATGCGAGTGTGACTGATAAAACATACACTACGAATAAATGTGTTTGATTTGCACAACAAAACAAAATGCACCCGGACAATACTGCGTTTGTAAACAGCAACGTTTCTTTTATCAACCTTTAAAGCGTTTTTTCTCGATTTTATCGCGAACGTTTATTACGTCTTCAGTGTATGCAACAGTGCATGGAATGTCGATCCACGTGACCGCGTGGTGAGAATGTCGTACTTGTTGTTATCTGACACGCAGATCGATATAACACTGTAGCATGGAGCACGTTTGATCGTTGGTGGGTTGAAGTATAGGCTCACTGCCGGTTAATTATTTAACGAACCGCGGTGCTCGGTCGCTGCGCGCACCTGCAAATTTTCATTCGTCCATTCTCGTCGTCGCTTTTGTTTAGAATTGCTGCTGCTGCTGCTGGTGGTGGTGGTGGTGGCTCCGACTGCGAATCGATTCACGGCAAACAATATCAGCAAATGTACATTACGAGGACGTACACAATCGTCCACGTACACACCACAGCGTTGACCAAGACAATCAACGCGGTCACCGCGCTATACATCGTCTTGCTCGTGCACGCGGATTATCGTTTGAATTCTTCGACCACTTTTTATATTGCTTATTGGCTTTTGTTTTTTTTTGGTTTTAATTTATCACGCTTATCCATAAGATTAGACTGAACTATGACCATCTGTAATAGAACGTTTTAAGCCCATATTCAGCGTAACTCGACGACAGTATCTGCAGCATTTTCTTCTGCCGCGATCTCTGCGATCACCGTTATCATTCAAAACACTTCTCTTCCATCAGCGATCTTTTCCTGACATTGTTTTCAGACTATTTTAGTGGAATCTGAGATAGTGTTTCCTATATTTAGGCCACTCCAAACACAGATTAGATTAAACCAACATAACATATTATTAGCCAAGTTCTATTTGTTTTTCTTCTGCTGTATCATTTTTTAAAGCAACCGGTACAAAGTGCCCCTTCATATATTCACCCTATGCATTTACAAAGCAAATTAACTTAACGAAATTAATTAAGAGTTTTGCAAACATTAGTCAATAACACAAGTGACACACAGACAGACACACGCGACCAAATACGATACACTGCTTGCCTCAGTGAGCTCAGTGGTGCAGTCGTTATTATTACTTTCGTGGCATACCTCTTTGCGACGAAATTTCTACTATCGTTAAGCCGAGGCTGTTCTAAGAAATAATTTGTATTGCACAAGGTTACAAAACTTTTTGTTACTCAAAATTACAGAGGTTCTCTCCGAAGAAGATACAAGTTGGTAAAGTTGCAAAAATTTCAAAATCAATAATCATCGACCTTGGAACAGTTAGGCAAGGAAAACACTTGAATATTTTGAAATCGGAAGTCCGATGATTGCTTACAGTAGCATGAGATACGCTGATAATGTAATGTAACTGCGTTAACCCTATTTGGACATTAGCAGAAAACTCCCACATCCTGGGGCATATACACGGTTATTTTTAAAAATGGTTAACCCACGTTCACGTCGACTTTACCACGCGATACCGGGACGGAGTCCAAATGTGCAACGGCGTTACATTACAGCACGTTAATACACGATAAACAACTCTTTACTGACATGGCGTTTTCATTTTGCGTAGGTGTACGCAAGAATGAGTCTGCGCGCACGTATAGCGCCCGTTTCCACTGAGTGAGCAATGATCGTGTGTAGTGCCGTAGCACCAGTGCTACGCGTGAGCAGACTCATCATACGTACGTCGTACACGTACATCTATGCAACGTGTAAACGCCACGTCAGTGAATAGTCTACCGATGCACACAGCGAAGCGACACGTGACTGAAAACATCGACCACAGGGCGGCGCCACAATCGTCAACGACGAAAACGATGCAATACGTTATAACAACAACAATCAGTTGACTATCTGCAGCCGAGATCGGCCAGTTCGGTGAGAGTAGAATCGATTGAAGTGTCCGGCGATGATCGGCACCGGAATGGCCAGCGTCAGTATACCGGAGATGGCGCACGCGGCTCCGATGAGGCGTCCCAGCGCGCCCTTCGGCACCTTGTCTCCGTAGCCGACCGTTGTCATGGTGATGATGGCCCACCAGAACGCGTCCGGTATGCTTTCGATCTGCGACTCCGGCACGCTGACCTCGGCATAGTAGAGGGCGCTCGAGTAGACGAGCATGCTGACGGTGAGTGCCACGAGGAACATGCTCAGACCTTCCACGCTTGCTTTGAAGGTCATTATCAACACCTGCAGCACCAGCAGCATCGACAACACATGGTTCATTTATACAGTGCTATTAACAGCATTGGTTTGGTCAACTTACGAATTGGCAAGACTCTTTTCGTTGACGCTTGTATTTATAAGGTTTTGCTTTTTGCAGATGGTTGGGTGTCACGCACGATAACCGGCTTGTAAAAGTACTGCTAGATACAGCCATTTCGTGTCACCGAAAACCGTTCGGCTGATCCATCGTGAAACGTGGAAATGGCCGTTACATAGTTGTGTAGGGCCTGCGTGATGTTTCTTTGTGTATAGCATTAGTTTTCTTTTGGGGTGAATGATGACTTAAAGTTGCTTGGTTGCTAAACTTAAAGACAACTTTTTCAGTTTCAAAGCTGCAACTGTGGCTAAAATGACCGTGATGTATAAATATGATTTTACATCTTACTGTATGGGCGCACTTATGGGGGCGGGACTTGAGGCTAAGCCTTCTACAAACCTAAAACACTTACAGTTTCTTCCTACCTGCACCGCGAACAAAATGCAGTTTTTGATGCCGAGCCATCAAAAAATTGTTTGATTTATTTTCCAAATCTTAAATGTACGCTACGGTTATGACCTTACTGTACGAGACTGCATATCGATTGATATATACTGGCCTGCAGTCCGAGAGAGTGTTTGGTGAGCTTGAAGATGCGCACAAGCCGAATGACTCGCAGAAAAGCGAGCGATGTGCTGGACTTGAAGTCGTCTGCGGCGCTGCAGCGTCCCGCCGCCAGCATGTTAAACAGCGTCACGTAGTACGGGATCAATGCCGTCGCGTCAACCAGAGTCTTGAAGTCGCGACAGAACGCCGCCTTCGACGGACAAGACACGAACCTGATGAGGAGTTCGAATGTGAACCAGGCGTGACAGAGGGTCTCGACGACGAAGAACGGGCTCGTCCAGTCCGGCTTGCCGTTGGAAAGACAGTCGGACTTGGTGAAGCGCGGCAGTGTCTCCAGACACAACAGGACGATGGCGACCAGGGTCATTGTGACTGAGACGACGGCAATGGTAAACGCTGATCGCGACGTCTCCGGGTACTCGAACAACTTCCAGACGGTCTGCACGAACACACACCGTCACTGTTACTTTCGTATACTTTGTGCTGCTGCTGCTGCTGCTAGTCGATTTATAGAGTGTGGTAAGTCGCGTAAAACACGAATCTGAGACCTGATACCTGTACTAATATTCGAAAATGAATACGCCATAATTCCTGTATAGTCTACATTGTGCGTAAACAGTCTTGATAGTATTTGCATATACAAGTGAAGCGGAAACGACGCCTGCAGTGCATACTTGCAACATTCGGTGATCTGGTGTGATGGTCTCTTCCTCCGTGTAGCCCTCGGACATCTTGTAGGACGCAATGACGTGGTCTTCAAGCTCATGAAACATGATCTCTGCCAGAAAGATGTCATCAGCCACGTGGTGCGGTCGCTTGAGACGGCCGCCATACATGTAGTAGGCGAAGATCGCCTCGAAGCTCGGTCGATGTCGATCGAAGAAGTATTCCTGTCGCTTGGTGTCGAAGAACGCACGCCGTTTGTCCTCGTTGCCGAGCAGCGTGTCTGGATGACGAGCAAGCACCTCGCGACGGAACTCGAAGTGCTGCCCGCTCACGTTCACACGTATTCGATCATTGTCGTCCGGCCGGCTTTCCTGTATGTCCTAAAGTAAAATTTTTATATTCATGGTGATATCTGTGGTGTAAACCAATGGGGAGGCAGGTTTAGGGGACCTGGGGGACGAAAGTCGAAATGGGTTCCAGGGGCGTCGAAGCACCCGTAAGGGATCTGGGTGAAAGAATTTCTACTAAATTTAATTTTCAAAAATTAAATTTCCCGTAATTAACCGCAGCTTTTGCTGTGATTTTGTTATCAACGAGTATAACGACTTTGGTTAAGTCTGAGGTCACACTGTTAACACGCCTGATTAACAGGTGCTGCCGTTGTGTCAGCCGAATTCCAGTCTGAGTTATATTGAGCTGTTAAGTTTGCTTCTGATAAATGTTTATTGGTCATACCTTTTATTTACAGCATTTTTACCGCGCTGCATGAAATGCAGACGCGGTCTAGCGATGAGAATTCTGACTGTCCGTCTGTTCGTCCGTCAAACGCGTGGATTGTGACAGAACGGAAGAAAAGTCAGTCGATATTTTTATACCATGCGATAGATAATTTAGTCTAGTTTTCTCAGAAGAATGGTTGGTGGCGAACGACCCTTTCTACCCTAAATTTTGGGTAAATCGGCCCCCGTTGGAGCGAAATCGCCGATTTTGAACCAGTAGTCGCGCGTAGCGCCTCAGCCGTAACAGCTAGCGAAAAAAGTTCAATTAACACTAATAGGAAGTCCCATACGCGCTTTCCAATGAGCCTAAGATGATCATCGTACGTTGCCCCTACGTCCCCCAAAGATGGCTCAAAAACGAAAACGGCCGTTTTTCCTCTATAATCGCACTTCGCTTGAAGAAAGTCTGCTACAAAGTTTCTTTGTGTGAAAAACTGTCAACAGCAAAGTTGTAGGGCATTTATTGGCCTAACTGTCCGTGCAAAAATTATTGGTGGGGGACGTCCCCTTCTACCTGAAATTTTGGGCCAAACATATATTGTAAAGAGTCGACAATTTAGATGTTCCATAGATCACACAAAAAGTCTTTTTTCGTTCTGCCAATGCAGTATTTGGTAAAGTCGCAGGAAGGACTGCTTCTGAAGAAGTTATCTTGGAGTTACTGAGGTCAAAATGTATTCCTGCGTTGATCTATGGCTTTGAATGCTTTTCATTACCAAAAAGTGACTTGAAATCGTTGGACTTTGATGTCACTCGATTTCTGATGATATTGTTCAGGACGTCCAACACGGAAATAATAATAGCCGAATGTCAGCGTTATTTTGGATTCTCCCTCCCTAGTGAATTCATAGAAAGAACAATAAATAAATTTGTAAATAGTTGTCACAATGTGTCATCATTTTAAAGACATTACCGTGATGATTTGACAGTCGGTATTAGTTGTACTAATTTGTTATTTATTTGGATTATGAGTTATATTTATTATTTGCTTTTGCTGCTACCATGCTATGGTGAATAAAGATAATCATTATAGTCGGCTACACAAGTGAAACGGAAACGACGCATGTATAGGCCTATACAAATTTGCAACAGTCGGTGATCTGGTCTGCTGGTCTCTTCTGCGTGGACCTCGGGCAACTTGTAGGACGTAGGCTAATAATCAGTAATTGATTATACGTCAATGTCAAGCAAGCATTAGTCCTACGACTTTGTATTTGTTTAATGTGCAACCGACTACTCGTCAGACGACGCACAAGCATTTAACATGCAGTTGTTATGGGGCCCACTTGTACCTGACTGGATGAACGCAGCGGATCTGTGTGACCGAGGTGACTTTTAAGTTTTGTGTGGACAGGAAGACTTAAATTCAGTATTCCGACAAAACAGTGGTTTCGGAAATATTTAAAATAAAAATATGAAAAATTGAGCTCAAGTTTTCACGACGTATTTCAACATCTGAACCTGTGCGTCAGCCGTGTTGCTGCGAGCAGTCTCAGCGGCTGTGGTCGGCTGCGTCGTGACGCTATCCAATGACAGTGTCTCCGGCGTCGCACGACGAGCTGGACGAGCTAGAACTCCAGCAACCACTGCAGCTGCTGATGACGCCGACGGTCCATTTGTCTTCATCATCATCCTGTCACATCAGATCAATAACAATATAGCCTATCGTGTCAGTACGCATTAATCTTTTTTTTCTGCCATGTAACAGCACCTGTACTGTACTCGTTAGTATACGAACGAAACAGATCCGACTATATAGCGTGCGTTTTCTATCGGTGCTGCCACCTTCTGGAACTCTCTGATGGCAGAACATTTGCGTATCCCAGCCTTTTAGTACCATTAAGCGACTTTTAAAAGTTAAAACACATTATTTCAGCTAACTTTGCCGGACGCTAAGTATCCCCAAACTTATATAGCGCTATACAATTATTGATTTTTTTCATATATTTTTAATTGTTTAATAAAGGGGACAACATTTTAAAATACATCAACGACAGATACTGGTTCAATTAGTTTGGATCTCTGTGCTTTGTAAATAATTGATATACTGGCCCTTAATCGTATTTGCTATGAAGATGAAGGATGGCAACGGGTTGCGCAGCTGCTTATCATACAGGTAGTATACAAGCGTGATAAAAAGTTAAATAGAAATAAATAATAAATAATAAATCAGGCAATCAAAAAAGTTAAAACATTACAACAAAGAGAAAGAGCAATACTACAACAGATCGCAACTATTACAATGTGCGCCCCGCGGTCCAGTACTCGCTTCATTAAATGCAACAGCCCAACATCGAGAACCAGTGGAACATTTTTAATACTCAAAATTGTTAATATGCTGTATTTTTAACAAGACACAACACGTGCAGTACACTCGCTGTGCGCAGACTGCCACTGCCACAACGGAGCCAATGCCTGATGGACTGCCGCTGCAGAACATGCAACTCAACAAAGTCGTCAGACCTGCAGTATTACTTTCCGTAGATCGAGAGCGAATTTGTCAATATAACAATAAAAACAATGACAGCAACAAAAACGGTTAATTGACCCTAGACTATAGCTAACAAGTAGCTCAGCTATCGCAGAGAGATCGCGCTGCAGGATGGGTGTTTTGGGGAAAAGTGGAAGACTGGAACTGGGAGACATTATTTTGCGGACGTTAGGTCTATCTTCAACCACTGTGACGTAATTGGCCAGCCAAACTATCGAATTCGGTGATAAAACGCCAAATAAGAGCTATTACGTCGCTCAAGGTCATTCAAGGTCATCAAGGTAGGTATCAATCGAAAGCCCGTATGAGATTTGCTATTAGTGATTAATACTAACTGACATCGTACCTCGTACGGTTTCGGAGTTATCGCAGCTTATGTGTTCAAATTTTGGACATTTTGCGTTTTGAGCCACTCTTTGGGGCTCAGGGGCAACGTACGATGATCATCTTGGGCTCATTGGAAGCATGTAGTGGACTTCCTATTAGTGTTTATTGGACTTTTTTTCGCTAGGTGTTACGGCTGAGGCGCTACGAGCGAATATCGACTGAAAATCGGCGAATTCGCGCCAACGGGGTCAGTTTGACCCAAAATTTCAGGTAGAAGGAATCGCTCCCACCAGTGATGCTTCTTCTCAGAAAACTAGGATAAATGTTCTTTCATGTGGTATGAAAATCTGGGCATAACTTTCTTTCGTTTTGTCACAAATCACGCGTTTGACAGACAGACAAACGGACGGACGTACAGACAGACAGACAGACATACAGCTTTCTCGTGGTTAGACCGCGTTGTTGCATGCATTGCATGCAGCGCGTGCAAATAATAAAGTAAAAAAATAATCCACGACACAACGACTAGGCTGTAACTATAGCCATACGCGTCCGCTCCGACGGCAGGTCACAGCGATGTTAATACAGAGTCGACATGGTCATCACGTGCATGTAGGCCTTGCTGTAATATACCACAGTGTTCTTTTAGTTTACTGTAACTGTAACTAAAATGACTGCAAATTAAATAAACTGCAATAGTAACCGAGAAATATATAACAAAAAAAACTACATCAACTACAACCTAAGTACGTTACTTAATGCTAACAGTGAAATACCAACAAGTTATTCTGTACTCGGTGCTTGAAAATATGCGTACCGAATTAGCCAACACGTACAAAATGCAGTATAGCAAGTAGAGCAAGACCGTGGAACATGTTGCAAAGTGAGTATGAGGGGGTGGCTACATGTATCAAACACCCTGGCGAATTATTGCGTCAAAGAATAGCGTAAATTAAAACAAGAAGCTCAGCTATCGCAGAGAGATCGGGCTGCAGCTCTTGAAGAAAGTCTGCTACAAAGTGTCTTTGTGTGAAAGCTGTCAGCGGCAAAGTTGTAGGGCATTCATTGGCCTAACTATCCATGCAAAAATGATTGGTGGGGGGGCGTCCCCTTCTACCTGAAATTTTGGATCAAAGTGACCGCGTTGGAGCGAAATCGCCGAATTTCGATCTATTTTCGCTCGTAGCGCTTAAAAAATTT
>Ga0209562_1001125_pt1 | contig 10057 bp, 8 predicted proteins | sample WorMetvacBELIZE2_FD_187399 | JGI IMG/M metagenome (GOLD analysis project Ga0209562, IMG submission 187399) | Marine gutless worms symbiont microbial communities from Max Planck institute for Marine Microbiology, Germany - Olavius vacuus BELIZE.2... | ecosystem: Host-associated > Annelida >...
AATCTAAACATATCTTTCTTCCGTTTTGTCACAATGCACGCGTTTGACAGACGGACAGACGGACGGACGGACAGAAATCTCATCGTAAGACCGCGTCTGCATTCCATGCAGCGCGGTAAAAACCAACAATCTGATCTTTCCACTGTCATTCATTCTACGAATATGTCCAAACGGTTCCAATTTCCTCAGCGTCACTTCCCGAAGTAAATTTCTATTTGGTCGTACTTTTGTGTAGAGTTCTTTCGTCGTTATCTTCCGAGACTCTCCTATTACCAGTATATTTCTGCGACAGTATCTTTCAGAAGCCTATACAATACCCGAGTGTCATACTAATATGATTTCGCTAATCAATCAAACAGAAAATAGAGCAGTAGCATATTGTACCTGTGACTCGGCCGATTCTTTGTCAGTGCGTAGTTTGCTGATAAGTGCATCTACACAAAAAAGACAAACGGCCGCTTCATTTTCAGCGCAATTACACGTTATCTTCTGAAATAATACAATACTACAACATTAACAGTAGTCTCAGATACACTGAAGAGACTTTTGTTGAGAAGTAGCAGATGGAAAAATGGAAGAGGGGTGCCCCGGCCCCACACGGGTCGCAGTAGGCAAGGATGCAGCTCAGAACCAATCTTTCTGGGGGTTGTTAGCCTTGCACGGCACTCGCAGTGGTGAATGCTGATAATGAAGTGGACTGGACTGCAAGTAAACTTGCTTGCTAAAACAGAACAGCAGGATAATAAAACAAAGTTTCAGCTTAAATTTCATCGACATCTATCTGATAAACCAACCGGTTTCTTTGTCGCCGACAGCTGCGTTTACATCAGTCTTTGATTCACGTACAGTCTGCTCAAGCTCCGCAACTCGTTGCCTTAGTGACACTACATCATCACCCACGGCATCTTGCTCCGCGGGTGACAGAGCACCAGCTGACACAGCCGGTTGCCTCGGGTTGCCTTTCAACTTTGCCACCTGCAGCAATGACAAGAATTCTTACAAAAGTTTACGTACTGCATACTACATTAGTGCACTACTTTAGAGGGACAATGTGTAAATTTCAGAAACCATGCATACTAATCACTGCCAGGCTCCGAGGTTATAAGAACAGGACACTCCATTTTGTGGCTGGATGTCATAAAAGACGACTAAACCAGGGTTTTGTAGTTTTAATTTTCATCTTAGCTAGGGAAGGTTTTTGTGTTTGATTTTTTTGTGTTTCAAGTGCATGTCATATTTTGTTTTGTTGCTTTGTGAATCAGTAATCGACTGCCTTAAAAGACTTGTCTCCAAAATGGCCGATTCAGTGTTGAGTGGGAAGTAAAGCCATACTAACTCAACTCCACTCATTACATTACATTAAGAAAGTGAGTACCCGTAAGTTTATTGCAATCTTGTAGCCATAAGGCTAGATTACTTACATATAAAATAGAAAATAAAAATACAACTAATACACATGTAGGCACAAATACAATTAGGCAATAGAAGTGAGAATTACATGACGACAACGGCACCAAATTGTACTACATATAGACATAAAATATAACATTACATTACATTACATCACGTTAGAGTTATATAAAGTGGCCTAAGTACAAGACTGCTAAACCTCTACTATGCACGGTGTACAGAACTAGAAACTGAAAACACTTAGGAAGGACATGAGATAAGTTTTGAGGTGGTTCCAACAAACAGTTAGTGTTGGAGCTGAGGTGGCGTCAGGGGGCAGACTGTTCTAGAGGCGGCTTGCAGCCACCGGAAATGCACGATCACTGACAGTGGACAGCTGTGTACGTTGGATCAATATTAACTGCTGACAGAATGCCTTTTGCAACCAGAGTTTATCATCACGCTGGCGAACTGAAAAATTGAGCCCAAGCTAATCGAGCCTAAATGTGTTTGCAGAAACAAAGCTGCAGCGACTAGAATGATGCGATATACATCTCTCTTGACAATGTTGAAGACTGCATTTATCTTTGAAATTTATCACTAAAGTATCACTTGTTCATAGGAGTGAGGTAGTCTATTCCATGCAGCTGGTCTGGCACATAAAAAGGAGTGCTTGACTTTACATTCATTCATTCGGCAATGCATAGACAAAAGGCTAGATTTGACTGGATAAGCACCAGGTTAGATAAAAGGCTACATTTCACGAGATTGAGCAGCCAATAGTTTAATTATTAATACAACAAAGCAGTAAGGAAGGACCTCATTCTGTAGTTGATCAATCTCGGCTTGCTTCTTGAGCATCAGCTGCCGAGACCCTTCGAGCTCCTTTGTCATGTCAGCATTCCTACAGCAAAATGATCATTGATGACTTGTACACAAGTTGAGAGTTGCACTAAGCAAAAAAAGTCGCCATGTATAAATCAAGAAACATAAACTTACTCACAAGTGCTAACAACAACGACAGTTACCAAACTTGACATTACAAATGACAACAGAGCAGAATTACTGCAAAAAATAGAATCTAAAATCAGATACTCTTTAAAAAACACTTAACCAATTATATTGTGAACCAAAATTTTGCAGAAATATGACGCACTGTGAATAACGTAAAAATGAAAATTAACAAAAGTAAAAATACTTTTTCAGCAGGTCTTCAATCTGAGCCTTGGCTGACGACTCGGCCGATAACTCCAGCTAACACAGAAAAAATTACATTATTTTGTATATAAAGAAACATTTACTGACACTGCTCATGCTTCCACCTCCCCAAAATATGCAGAATTTATTACGTAAATGGCAGCTAATAAGGACTGGTATTGGTAGACCTTAGCCAAGTGACAAAAATGATGACGTTGACTACTGAGTCAAATACACCATTCTGTTTAACATGCTTGTGGTAAGAACAATAGCGCAGTGGTTCTATCTGCCATGACATCACATAATAATTCTGTTTTTGCCCATCACTTTTCCTTCCATAACACCATGGAGAAAACGTTCACATCTGAGGATATGGTCAAACCAATTACGCATTCAACGCTGAACTGTTATCAATACACTGATGGTTTTCATCAACACGCATCAATACCGCCTCTCCTACCAACTTTTAACATCCTCTGCCATATCCACAACTCAAAAGCTTCTGACACAGCGGAAAACACATTTATTTCGGCAGTCATATCTGGACATTATAATGCAGCTTGTTTGTGGCTGTTCTTGTCATGGTGATTCTAACAGTTTACTTTAACCACCTTAAAAAATTGTCAGGTAATGTAATGCAGTGTAATGTCACAAATTATGACCTGCTATAGTGTATCACTAATAAAACTGTTACTTTTATTTAGACAATAATGCAACAATTAACATGAGAGTACTGGCAGAAGTCAACGTCTTTGTACCTTAGAACGATTGACTTCAATCTTGAGAGAATCACGTTCCGCCGTCAAAGAACGAATGCGTTCAGAATGCTCCTCGACCTGCTGCTTGTATGGCATTCTGTGCGGCAAGACAACAGCAAGAATAAAAGTAGTATAGTAGAGAAGCGGTGTTTCATATGCGGAATGGTATCTATAAACACACGACACACTGGCTGCATCAGCTTGCTGTATGCGTCATGGGCAAACATCGTGGTAACTTTTTGTGCCCATGTAGCTGATTGTAGCAGCTTGGCCAATATAAATAATACCGATCCTAGCCTCAGCTTTGCCTGTGCTAAGCTGTGCATAACTAACCATATAGATTGTAAACATGTGGCCAGTGTGGTGTTTCTACAAGTTGAGCTGAGTAAGCTTTAACATCCAACCAAACACATTATAGGTCATATCCGGGACGGGTTTTTACGGGTCAAATGACCGAACCAACCGTGTCAAATCACTGAAGGAGGATGGGTCCTAAAGATTAGGCTTCAATCCCATCAGGTCCACCCCATTGTGCTACAATAATACAACATGTACGCAGCATGAAAAAAACACAAAACACGGATACATAAACACAAATGAATTTACGCACAGTGAAATGGGTCAGGTGTGACAAAACTGAATCCACAGAACTGTAAAAACTGCTCACCTAAGTGTGCTTATGACTGTGCACAACTTCAGTACACAATACAACACAAAACAGTTCTGATAATCTTCCCTCTTACCTAAACACAGCGCCTTTAACTAAGTAGGTCTGACTACCAGCAGTCCTGCTAACAGGGCCGACTGTTATGTAGAATGCATCACAACTCCTCCAGTAGTGGCTGTGACCATTGTCAGTACTCACTGTGCATACCCTCAAAGGGATGGCCAGGCTGAGTTGACGTGGGTGGCTGGTTCAGTGCCACAGTAGTATACCGACGAGTGGTCACCCATCCCGGTAATAACCCAGCTCGACGTATAGTGACTTTGTTAACGTGTGCAATGCTGTTGGCACTAACTCATGCTGCTACTGCCATACTCACGTTAAAGCATTAACAGCCACAGTGATTTCTCAAGCCACTACGACAGACAAAACTGTTGGACGTTCAATAAAACACCAGCCTCTATGTGTATAGCATTAAAGTTATGAGCAGAATGAATTCATCACAACAGTGTAACATACAAGGCTTGTTGTGCTTTCAATAAGCCGTCGGCCTCCATCTGCAGCTGTGACGTTCTCTTCTCCAGCTCTTCCATCTGCATCGAGTGTAGACGCTTGGTCTCATCCAGCTGCAGCAGCCGCATCAACCACATCAACAACCACATCATTGCCATTGCTCTACCATACATGACATCAAGATCGTCTTTCTTTTTCTGGGAACAACCAAGTTAGATACTTGAATAAACCCATCGGTTGAGACTGGGAACAGGCAACAATTATCGGCCGGAAATCTGATCGGAGAACATGGTGGATCACTGATCAGGGAGACAGTCAACATCCAACAGCAACGCTGAGACGTCATGAACTTAGTGTCTCACAAGGGGCCTTCCTGTTATTCCACATCTGTGCCGACTTACTAACTGCAGCTACATCTGTAGTGACTCCGAGCACAGAGTCTTCAGTTCAAAAAAAGGCCACAGTCGTTGCCGAAACGTCATTAATTTATAGGAAAATAATCTCAGTTGTTTTAGTATTAATTGTTCATAGTTAACCAAGTTAGATGATACGGCACTACAACCAAACTCAAATGCAGCGTGTACTATGCACACACCAAAACTTCTGGATTGGCTAAAAATATATGTGAATCTCTTGATGTTGAGCATCGCCTCCATTTACAGGCCTGCACATGCCTATGTGTAAGGTGGGACTTTGCCAGAGCATCAAAGAAGTTTCAGCCTGATGCATTTCCAAATGCCATTGATAATTCATACAGACCTCAGCGAGAACAGACGGTTCATAATCTTAACCATTTCTATTGGCTGTCAGTGCGGGAGATGACGTTGGGTGGGTGATGGGCCGCTTAAACAGCATTGTCACACTTCACTGAAAACAACCACACAACTGGCCAAGACTGTAAGACAAGTTGGTTAACATTACAGAATGTGGAAGAAAGAACATCAAAATATGTCACAAGAAAAATGTCGTGTCACTTGCACAAGGTTGATTTTGACTGAAAGACATATACATCAAAGCATCTAACGCCAGTAAAGAGATTCTACTCTCTCTCAGCCAGGTTTGAACCATCTCGTCCAAAACTGCTTCTGGATAGGCTAAAGTTCACATCTTGTAAACCTACACAGATGAGGCCTTGCCAAATCAGATGTCTGTTAATGTGGCCAGCAGCAGACCACGAACGAAATATAGGGTGACACGATAGGTCGTGAACGATTTCGATTTCAAATTTAAGCTTGTCATTGTCATTGTCAGCAATAATTTTATATCCCCTTGTAGATATGTTCAATGAAATTGTTCGTGTAAAATTTCATAGCTGTAGCTATTAAACAGCATTTACAGTACTCATTTATATAACACCACCGAAAAATAACACAACACCGTACCGAAAAACGTTAACGTTAAGCGAGGTCGCTGTCCACTGCTTTTTGTGGGTGATGTCACAATGTTGGCTCGTATAAATCAAGTAAGTAATGGACGGTTGTGATATTTTGCACACATGATTGCATTAAATTTCCCTAAACACTGATAGCAGCTTAATAAATATTTAATAGCTCTAACATAGTTAATTTGCCATTTAAAATCGTTCACGACCACGACCTATCGTGTCACCCTATAGATGATGTGTGTCCATCAATAAAATCTGGAGGTGGTTCGAGATCACTCTACCAAGTGTAAGACCACACACAACCAGCTGCAGTCTACTGCGACTACAGCACTGGTGAAGTGAACTGAGTCGACACTTGACAGCGGTGCTTCGTACCTTGTCAATCATTTCTTTCAACTTGAGCTCCGCCTCACGCAGCTGTTTCTCCGCCGTCGTCCGCTCTTTAATCAGTCGATCCCTCTCGCTCGTCATCTTGTCACTCCGTGCAACCAGTTCCGACTTCTCGTGCGCCGTCTTTCCATTCCACACAGTCACACACTTCCAAACTCACTACATAGATAAATGATAACGACCAAAGATGCTCCACAACTTGCCACCGAACTCTAAGTACTAATCAGGCTTAAACTCACACACAGTGGTTTTAGCAGCCATTCTTCAGGTTAACTGGAGCTGGCCAGTGACCCCACAGATGGGTCACTCTGGGAACATTTGGCCTGCCTGGTACAGTTCTGGTAGTTCTTGGTTAACCATTGGGCGATCTCCATCCGCCCAGACCAATGTGTAGCTACAGCGGCAGTATATGGTTCGAGCAAATTTTCAAACACACACAGCAATACTATCATAGCCCCATCCATTACAGCCAGATCCACTGCATGTATCTTTATAACCCGCCACATTTCTAAGATGGTTCAGATGACCCGGTGACCTGTAGCATAGGAGATGTAGGCAGCTGTTGTTACTTCTTATATCGCCAGATGGGTTGTAGGAGATGGTGGCTTATAATCTAGAGTTAGCTGTCAGGCTTGTGTAGACGGTACGTGATATTGGGAACTGAGCTCACAGTAAACTGGTATCTAGCTAAAGGATTGGGACACATTTGTATAAAACCGTGTATCTTCGTTAACATTCCAAACTCTCAACACAACTAATAACTGCCGCTTTGCAACCGATGACTTTCGGAGAGTGTGTCCGACGACTTAACTCTTAACTACTGCTAACTAACTTGCAGCTGCAGTCAAGACCTCTCTAATATACACTGCAGTTAAGCTGACGTGGCACACATGCATGAGTGCCAATCATGCACCACACTACTGATCTGTTCTGGAAACTCGCAAATGCACCAATAACCTAATAAACACTTTCTGGACTGCAGCCTACAGCATGTGGTCCAGACAACCACATCAGTTGCACAAGAATGTTTTAATGGCCCCAACACTGTCAGAACGGTGCCAAAGGCAATCTGTTTTCAGGCAGTCCAGTGTCCATGCATGCATCCAAAATAATATATTAGTTTCTTGAATGATACTGTATAAACTGCTTGTGCGAATTTCATCAAATTCACAATTTTGGAGTAGTTTGGTTCAAGGATGAACTGATTAACTGTTGAGATCGAAAGTTCAAAGGTCAAGGTCACAGTGAGACCATATAAGGTCAGATAAGCACTTCGGGAGGCATTTTCATGCCTCTCTCTCTCGAATGCACGACATATTTTACTGCAACAATTACTTATTATCAGGTTCACATCACACTGATGATATTTTCAAGATCATAGGTTCATAGATCAAAGTCACAAACAACGGTTTTAAAAAATGCACTTTTCTGGCATAGGCACATCGATCAGTGCACCCATGGTTCAGCGTCAAAGAACATCTAGTTGCATTTATACTCTGCTAAAAAATAAAATGCCAAAGAGCTAAACGATCAATAAAAACCTAGCCAAATCTACGATGACACAAGCCACATGGCTGGCCAGCATACCTCGTCTCTCTCGGCCTCCAGTCGTTTGACATCATCTGCTAGTTGTCCAATCCGCATCTCAAATACTCCGCGCTCACTCAACGACGTCTGTAGCTGAAGCTTCAGTCGAGATATCTCTGTAGAAACCACCGACTCATCCTGGCACACACACTGAGCTAGTGACAACCACTCTAACAGTATCGCTAATAACAGTACTACTACACTGTGTCTCAATAAAAAAGGCTTAAATATACACTGTATCACAGAAAAAAATAACCAAATGTTTCTATCTGTCTTGTAAAACTTGGCTGATTTTGATAAAATATGTTGCGTTCTATCATGAATGATTTTGCCACAAAGTAATGTAAACGTTTTCCACCTCACCCGACCGTAACCTTTGACCTCTGACCTTGGAAAGCTTCTCAGCAATTCTCATTCACATGATGAATACTAGTGCCAAGTTTCAATAAAGTAAGTAAGTAAGTGAGTAAATTTGTGTTCGCACAGCAGTCCTTACAACCTAAACTGTCACGTAGGCACTATGCTAAGGTAAAGATAAACGTAAACGTGGATTTGTATAATGCCTTGTCGTGACCACACCTCTAAGGCGCTCAGGTATGGCATACGTTCTCAAGGATCTCACAGTTTTACCTGCACACCCCATGTTCATCTGCTAACGGAATGAACCATACCTGCCTTTTCCTTCCCAGCCAAAGCTGGTACTTATTTACTGACCCCGGAGGGATGGAAGGCTGAGTTGGCCTTGGGTGGCTGGTTGGTTACATACCAAAATAAGGGTCCGGCAGCGGGAATTGAACCCTATGTTAGTGTTTCATATGCTCTGCAGAATAACACAGTCTCCAAAAGTGCACAGAACTGAGTCCGTGTCAGTGATGGATCAGTAGTGATGATACAGGGATCATGACCAGGCAACGGCATATTTTATCAAAATCAGCCAAGCTGTTAATGGACAACAGACAGACAGACAGCAGACCAGAAAACACAATGCCGCTGCCACAGATTTCTGAATGGTAGAGGCATAAACAGCATATCACACTGAATAAATATCAATATTGTGTTTCATCTCCACAGCGACAGCAACATATGCCGACCATTACCATAATTCGCAACTAAGAGTATTGCAGTTAATAAAGAATGAAGTTATCAACCTCACAATATTAGTACTAATGACTTCTGTTAATTGATTATTCCATCATAAATTGGTATTTCGAGTCACAATGGCACACACACTATTAATAGTATAACTAACTCACGGGAGTTTCTGACATTCCAGCACTGACAACTTTTGAGCAACTGTCACACAGCTTGGCGTCCTGCAACAAATGTAACAGCAACACAACACACCAGCAGTGCACTCCCTACATCGATGAAAGCGATTCTACAGTTATTAAGTATGACACAAATGTCAAATGCCGCACTTTGATTAACAACAAACACCAGCATAGAAGTAACACGATACTATAGGACTTCTTTGTTTCAGAACAATTCATTGCCGTGAATAGGTTCTTTATGAAGTTGTTCCAGACAGGCGATACCAATACTGTTAAATCTTGCCAATCATACTTCTCTTTTAACCTACCCAGTGTGCTTCTTATAAAACATGCCGAAAAATTTGACATTAAATATAGAAATCATGCGAACTTGTTATGCCAAATGGTTAAGTATTTGTAGTTGATATTGTAAATTTGATAATTTGTATGTGCAGAGTGGAGCTGTCATTATTATTCTTTCTTTTTCATTTGTCGTTTTTTTGCTTGTTGTTTTTGTTTGCTTGTGTAGTTGTGCTACCACATTATGTGGTGAAGGAATAGCCTATAAACATTAAGACACGCCACTCTAAATCCCAGCCTGGCAGTCTCCTACAACTATTCTGCAGAAAAATCACCGGTAGCCTACTCGGTGCAATGAAGTCTCCTGGCCTGTTAATAGAATTTTGTAAATAAAACTAGGCCTAATACAGACCGTCGGGAGAATGCTGTTTACAACGATCAACCGCCTGAAAACGATTAATGTTGTCGTGCATGATCTGAGAACTGTGTTTCGATAATTTGCACCTCGAGTTCGCAAGACACTGCTTCATTCTCGATAATTCGCTGTCAACATGACATTTGAATGAACTTTAGCTTGAGGTAGTGAATACCACGTAGGTGACAGTAAATAATGCTATTCATGCAA
>Ga0209562_1001126_pt1 | contig 10054 bp, 8 predicted proteins | sample WorMetvacBELIZE2_FD_187399 | JGI IMG/M metagenome (GOLD analysis project Ga0209562, IMG submission 187399) | Marine gutless worms symbiont microbial communities from Max Planck institute for Marine Microbiology, Germany - Olavius vacuus BELIZE.2... | ecosystem: Host-associated > Annelida >...
AGGTTTTATGGCCAGTTTCGTACAAGTGGTTGATTAGCTGTTGATCTGTTGTTTGTCTCTCGATAAATGTCATAAAGTACACCAACTAAGCACGACGGACGCTCTGTGCTCTTTGTGGCAGCGGAGCTTCTTGTTAGTTTTCTTAGTGACGTGATCTTAAAATGTAACAGTTAAGTTTGTATCAGTAATTTTTTTAGGATTAATCATATAATTTGCCCACCCATACATAAACCACATACACCATTGTAAAGTATTTCAAGTTCATTAGTTCATTTGTCCATCATCTCTGTCGCTCACACCTCAGAGTGAGTGATATGCGGTGTTATGAGTTTTGTGTGTGAGAACGTTGCTGTTTACCATTCGTCAATATGTTGCAACTTTATGTCTGCAAAGGAGCTCCACGGCTGCTGCAAGCCATCGCTACGGATGGTGTCATCCCATTCCTCAACTTGTTTAGCGTGACGACCAAACACGGTGAACCAGTTCGCGCATTGGTTCTGACGAGCATTATTGCCGAGGCTGGGATCTTGATTGCTAATATTGACAACATTGCACCGATCACATCTGAGTATGCATCTCTGTCTGTGTGTCTGTAGCAGAGATAAATTTTTTTCTCGCTAATTTGTACAGGCAATACTGATGTAATGTCTTGATCTTTCTGCCTGCATTCCATAACATTTTGTCATAGTTCTCATCTTAAGCTTTAAATAACTTGTGTCTAGTGACCGTCATTGTCAACTCTGCATGGCTGGTGAAGGCCATAACATCACTGCTGTACCATGACCATGACAAACCACATGCCTATAATCTTTGATATGAGATGACAGGAGTCTTCACAAAGTTGATCCATCCATCTGTGTCTTGGACATCCAGGTTGTCTTTTCCAGAGCCAGCTGGGAAGTGATGAGTGAAGGTTGCAGCTAGGGAATGATGGCTAGCGCTATCTGATTGACATCTAAGAGCTTGGTCACTAGTGACATCATCATCAAACTGCCTGTGTGGCTGAAGGTTTCCATACGATAGAACACTTTATTCATGTTAGTAACTGTTAAAGAATGACCACAGGCCTTATGCTAATCTGAGTGGCTCACATTCATCCAATTCACACTTGCGAGATCATTATTTTCTTCATTGTCATTACTTTTGCCATTCATCACTTCTTCACTCTTACATTCCAGGATCCTTCCCACTGTAGACCCACCAGGTTTGCTCAGTGCTCACCAATTCTATTTCCTTTCAAATTTTTTATGCTGATCAGTTGTATGTTTTAGTTTATTTTTGTAGTATTGATCTCATTTTACCCATCAGACTTTGTGCATTGTATCATATTCTGTTCTGTTCTATTCCAGGATTTTCATAGTCGCCTAAACATCAGAAGCTGCTGCAACATGCACTGAAGTGCCACGATGTAACAAAAACAAAATAGACAGTTTCGTATTTGTGACACAGCAGTCAAAAGAGTTTTGTTGCCAATATCTTCACATGTAGTGATGTTAATTTGTCGCTGTATTATCTGATTGCTGTCACTTGCCAACTGTGTGCATGTGTAGGTTCTTTCTGATGTGCTATGGATTTGTCAATCTTGCTTGTGCACTCCAAACGATCTTACGAAGTCCAAACTGGCGACCTCGATTTCGCTTCTACCACTGGTGACTATTGTGGCTATTTTCTGTTAATAATCCGGTTATATTATAACGTCATTGGTTATTTGATCGTGTAATAAAAATGTTTACGATGGTTGTGGTAGATGTAGCTTTTTCATCCTACTTTGTTGAGAAAGTGTTGCGTAGTTTATGATTGAAATATGTTATTGTGATGCCTCTGTGGTGAATATTGCAAGTGAGAAGATTACATCTGAAAGTGCAAAATGTCTTAAAGCGATTCATGTTCTGCGTGCAGGTTACTGTCGTTATTCGGCGTCTGTCAGTGTCTTGCATTGATGTTTCTCATGAGCTGGTACTATGCCATCGTAGCCATCATCATTGCTGCTGCCATCTACAAATACATCGAATACAAGGGGTATGACTCCGTATCATCAGATACACACATTTTGCTGTTGTTCTTTTTGAAACATGATTACTTTTGTATCAATGATCGTATGTCTACCAAATGATACGCATTGCATGGGACAAACATTGACTGTCGAGTGACACTTATTTGCAAGTAAGTAGAACTTACAGTTGCAAGTAAATAGCATTTATAATTTAACAAAAAAGGTATTATTTTTATTAGAAGATTGTGTCGTATTATGTATGAAATTGTGCTCAATCGTAAGCACGTTGATATGAACAGTTTTTAGACATGAACTAAAGCTTGTCGGTTTAACTAAGGTATATTCTTAACAGTAAAATCAAAAACTACTTATTTGTCCCATGTTGCTTAGTAATTTAGTTAGAAATATTTCCCTCTCAATATAATGATCGACTCTAAAAGTTTAAAAAATCCCTCATGTTTGAGATTTTTAAAAATACGTACTTCGACTTCTTTCACGTTGCCACAATAATGCTCGTCACAGAATTCATGTATGCATATGTTGTGTGTTTTATTTAAGTAGGGATATTTTGTATTAGGGCCAGTTTTTGGTATTTTTTGTTGTAAGTTTCGTTGTCATCATTAGTGCAATTATTTGCGTGAAGTCTCGCTTTTGAAGTGACAGATTATGTGTCAAGTCGGACATTGAACTCTACTCACGTGCATTTGTGTGTGACAGAGCTGAGAAGGAGTGGGGTGATGGGTTGAGAGGTCTGGCGATGTCAGCAGCAAGGTTTGCTCTGCTGAGACTCGAAGAAGGTCCTCCCCATGTCAAGAACTGGCGGCCACAGCTGCTCATTCTGCTGAAGCTCGACAACCAGCTGGAGCCAAAGTATCGTAAAATGCTGACATTTTCAAGCCAGCTCAAGGAAGGTGTGTTTTGTAGTGTAGCTAAGTGGATATTACTGATTGCTTGTTTATATGCTGATATGTTTGTGTTAGAACCTGTTGTCGCAGACATTTCTGAAAATTTGGTTTTCGCAGTTTGTTTCTGATGCTGTGTCACAGTTACTTTGAGACAAAAGAGAGAAAAGCCTATTTTAAAAAAGCCTAGGAGACAGGAACATTTTAATGCCACCTGCATTAAACTGTTAATGATACACTGACACCACTGTGGGGAAGTTAAGCAAGTGACTGCATTATGGGAAGCGTAAATGATGACATTATTACTCTATTGAAAATTTATTACTTCCGATCTGACCGTATCAATTTTCTTGGGGGTTTCTGTCAGGTTGCCAATCTGACTATATGATTATTCTTTCATAATACAGTTGTAACTTTGAAGGAACCAGCCAAAGGTTTGTGTACACAGTGTACGATTAACAGTTAACATGTGAACTCTGGGTTACAAGTCTGATGCCCTTAGCATAGTGCCCCTTGCTACAGTGTAACTTTTGAAGAAAACAGTGTTGTAAAAGCTGAATTTGTTAAGTTGTAGTTTATTACTTGAATGTGAATTTGTTACTATCTGTAGTTATATGTCTTTTGTTGTTTTTAAGGGTTCTGATATATGTGACTTGCTGTGTATATCGATACTATGTATTGTCGTAGGCAAGGGCCTGACTCTGGTTGGGTCAGTGCTGGAAGGTGACTACTCTGAGAAGTATGCAAGTGCCCTGGCGGCTAAACAGACTGTAACTGTGATGATGAAGAGGGAGCAGGCTCCTGGCTTTGCTGAGGTTATCGTGGCTGACAGCACAGTGCAAGGACTCTCATACCTGTATGTCGGCTGCACTTCATTAGTTTCTGTGAGGTTGCAAAAAAAACTGTTTAAATTAAGAATTTGTAATGCCTATAAGTGATGACGTAAAAGATGTTTCATATGTGAAAAGTTCAGTTCTTTTTTGTCTGGAGCTTAACTTACATATTCTTTGCACCAATTCGTTGAAACCATACTGCACCAAAAATAACAATTAATTTTAGCGATGACACCCAGTTTTTACTGTGCTGCATGCATTGCACACAGCGCAGTCTGGCCATGAGAAAGCTATCTGTTTGTCCGTCTGTCTGTCAAACATGTGATTTGTGACAAAATGAAAGAAATGTGTGCCAACATTCTTGTTTGTTTTGCATGTTGCAGTATTCAAGGTTCAGGTGTTGGTGGTCTGACACATAACACAGTCATGTTGGGCTGGCCACATGGATGGAGGCACTGTGAAGACGAGAAGGCATATAAGGTGTTCCTTGGTAAATATCACACGATGTAAATCTCTGGTTATCGAAACTGGAGTTTAGGAGAAATATGCATATGTGGCAGTTTTGGAATTAAAGGCTAACTGGCCTTGATATGAAAAATACAGCATCGTAGACTGAGGGGTTTTATGTATGATAGTATCTCAAAGCCAGGTGGTATTACCACTTACATAACCATGTCAACTTCCAATTGTGAGTCTACTCATTATTGACATAATTGTTTATCGTACTGTGTATCCAGGAAGTGTTACTGTGTTTAATGTGCCCTGCACTGGGCATTATGGATCATGATTATGGAGGCAGTGTGGTCTACCGTCCATAACAATGTGTGTTAGCTCACTACTGGCCAAAGACCATGAAACAGGAGTTGCTCGAGTTGAGTTGTCATTCAGTGGAGTGGTGAAACTGTCTTCTTCTGCTTCTAGTAAGCAAGAAAATAAAGAAACCTGTTGCATAGTCTGAAAGTGGTTCACTGCAAGAGGGTGGGGGCATGATGTCTCAGTGTTGGTGAGGCTCGTACTCTTGTTTTGAATGCAGACACACTGCGACACATCAGTAATGGTCATCTGGCGGCACTGATAGCCAAAGGCATTGACCAGTTTCCAGAGAACACCGACCGTTTAGTTGGCACGATCGACATCTGGTGGATAGTGCGTATCCTTGAACCTCTGACGACTTTGTGTCATGTTTGCCTTTAACTGGCTATGTTATGTCTTTCTGTTAGTTACTTGAAATTGTGAGTGATTCCAGCAGTGAGTCTTGCAAGGTTCTAGAAATGATTTCTTCATGTTTGAAAGTTTCAGTTCTGCTCAAAGCAGTTTTTTTTGTCTCAGTTTGAAATTAGAAATGTGTTTCAGCTCAGCTGATTGCATGTGCATCAAATCAGCAATGTTAGCTAGCACAGAATAAGGTCATAGTTTTGACACTGTTACCGTAGATAGTCTGCTGGATCAACTTGAGGCAAAATGTTCCAGCACTATGATGTTTTATTGACAATGATTGGTTAATAATGATGAAACAGTGACCTTGAAATTTGGTTACTGTTGCCATGTATACAATATGCCACATTTGTGCATTGTTATGCACACCAACACAGCAGATGTGTTAGTGGAGATGTGGCTTGTCAGATTACATTAAACTAAAAACTCACAGCTGCTATGTTGGTGTGGATAACTTTATCCACATTTATTCTGCATGATTGTTAATGTATTTGTAATGTGTATTTGAGTGCAGTTTGTATTTGATCAGAATCTGCTTGTTACATTGATAGTGTGGTATAGATATTATAGTAAGTCCAAACATTTGTAAACAGCTCCCAAATCACAAAGAAATGCCACTATGATGCTGACTGGTGCTTTTCATAACATTGTCCGAAAAGATACTTTTAAAACCTTCTTTTGTAATGTATTCAGTGACAGGTGCTTGTTGCACATAGCAGATGGCGCATGGCAGTTCTCTACAAAAAAAACATAAGAAGCTTTAGTTTTGAATGACACATTTCTCATAGAAGATGCACATATAATATTGTTAATCCAGTCCAATCCAATATCAGCATCCACCGCTATGAGTGCATAGTGCCATACGAAGCCATCAGCCTCCAGTAACATCTATTCTGAGCTGCATCTTGTGCAGGGGTATAGCCAGGAATTTACTAAGGGACAAACTGGGGGGTCTGGGCGACGGAAGTCCCCAGCTGGGTCCAGGGGAAGAATATGGAAACCCCAGAGAACACCAACAAGGCTGTGACAAAAATTGACCTACCATGCACCCATGTCCCCCCTCTGGCTATGCCCCTTATCTCGTGCCTTTGTTATTACCTCTGTTGTTAGATGTTTGTACTGTATTTTGTTGACTGCTGCGTTGTGAGAACAAGGCTGTATGTATGTCACCTTGACTGAACTCTGCTAAAGATGATGGCGGGCTGCTGATGCTGCTGCCGTTCTTGTTGACGCAGCACAAAGTCTGGAGATACTGCAAGATGCGCATATTCACTGTGTCTCGTGAGTCATACGTTAGAGTTGTTTTGTATTTTTTTATCTTTAGTTACGTGCACCTTGTCTTCCGTTAAAAAAACAGCCACTGAGCTGTGATGATTCGCTGGAGGATAAGACAGAAGATGTCAGAAGGCCAACTCAGCCTTCCAGGGTCAGTAAATGAATACCAGCTTTGGCTGGGAAGGCAAAGGCAGGTATGGTTACGGTCCGGCTCGCGTACGCTGGGCACTAAATACATTTTGATTAGATTAGACGGTTCATTCTGTTAGCGGATGAACGTGGGGTGTGCACGTAAAACTGTGAGATCCCTTGAGAATGCGTGCTATACCTGAGTGCCTTAGAGGTGTGTTCACGACAATGCACTATACAAATCCACATTTACCTTACATTACCTTACCTTCTGCGCTATATTTTTCTGTTGACTAAGTTATTACTGTGATGCAGTTCTTGATGTACTCATTGCAGAAATGGATGACAACACCGAGCAGATCAGGAAGGATCTTCATATGTTTCTCTACCACCTGCGTCTACCTGCTGAAGTGTTTGTTGTGCCATTGGTAAGTGCTCAGTGTCAGTACTAACTTTGTTACCTATGGTTCATTCTTACTGGAATGTCTTTGGACAGTAGTCACTTTTCCCCTCCCTTTCTTTCTGTCTGCCATAATAGCATCTGACTAAAGAGCATTTTGTTGTTATTATAATTATTTAATTTTTTGTTTAAAGACTTAAGTTGGGAATTAACATAAATAATTTATTTATTTCTTAGTCCTATAATGCTAAACATTTGAGCAGTGAGAAGTGGCATCAACAGATGTGTTAATGTCGTGTGTCATTGAAGCCAACTGTTATTGTGGAGTGATTGGTGTTAAATGAGAAGTGGAAACATTAGACACCTGTTACTTCAGGTTTCTGCTATTATCACCGTCTCTCACTGTGGTTTCAGTTGATATTGGTGATACAGAAGACTGAATATTTCCCACATTATTTAGCATTAGGTCTTGGTATTTGTATCTGTATATTTCAGGTGATGTGAATTAGCAGCAGTGGCATTTTGTGTTAATATGTGAATATTACAGAATGCAGATGCATCTAAAATATAGTTGAGATTGCAGTGTTATAACACTAAACTTCTGCATATATACATTAAGGCTTGCTTTTTTCATATTTATCGTCAAAGATGTGTGAAGCAGTTCTGCCGCGTGATTGTAGCCGGACAGTGCAATCCATGCGTACACGTACGAGCGTGCACTTATCATGGAGCAGCGGACAGCAATGATGAAAGAACTGCGTCAGAAGAAGAGAAAGAAACATGGACAAATAACTGTGGTGAACTTTACATTTCTTACCTGCATTGTTCTCGGCTGGCAGTGAAACTGGGTGTGTGTTTGTGTGTGTGTGTGTGTGTGTGGAACTGTGGATGCCAGTTGTTTTATGCTGTGCAAAAGGTTGAGCCCAGTATGACTTTCAAGTAGTCTCAGGAATTGCAAAATCGGCCATTTGCAAAATATATCTCCTCATAGCATCTTGATTGACCAGCCTAGCTGAATGCAGATTGTGAATATACAGGTTAACTCCATGGAGATCTTTTCAGTTTAGGTCCCAATTTGATTGTGAAACGCCTTTAGAGTTGGTTGAAACAGCAATGACTCCACTCACTTGCACCTGTTGTGCATCAACTCTAGTGTTGGTTTTTTGTTGATCTGAAAGCTTTATTGTTGGCCGCTTGGAAGCAAGACATGAATGTGATGGTCATCGGCCAGGGATGGATTTGTGAAATTCTACCAGCCAGGGTTGCACAGGCAGAAGTGGTGGGAATGCTAGGGGATTTTTTATTTTTTTTGTTTATGGATTTTTGCAGCCAAGATTAAAACCCAGCAACCCTGGCATCAAATCCAGCTCTGCCATCATTGCCTCTATCAGGGACCAGTGTTTGAGTTAGAGGCAGGCACGGGATGGAGAGATGAGGTGCAGTGTTTAATAGAAAGGTGGGCAGTTTTTTATTTTTTATTTTCTATACAATGTGCATAGCACTGTGTGTTGCTTTGATGCTAACAGCCGGACCAGATCATTGGAACCGTATCAGAAGTGTCACCAACAGCTGAGGCAAGTGGCAGTGTAGCTGCTGATGATGCTGACGATGTCTGGAGTAAGGACGTGCAGTCGTCCATGATGGGAGACGTTCGTGATTCGACAGTAGCTGATAATGTTAAACGTGGGTCACTGGAATTTCAGGAGGATTTGCTTCGGATCAAACCGTACGTAAAACTTGTGTGAATCGGTTAAGATCAACTTTGCTGTTTGTGAAATTCGTCTCGTTCAGTTTTTATGCCTTCGCTGGTGATTAGCTGCCAAAATCGTTATGTTTTTGTGCATGCATCTGTCCATCTGTCTGTCCATGCGTGATAATGTGTCTTAATACGATATCTTACAACAAACTGCTTGTGAGAATTTTGCCAAATTTACAAGTAAGGTGTAGTTTGGGACAATGATGAACTGGTTACATTTTGAGATCTGAACGTCAATGGTGAAGGTCACAGCGCAATTTTCCGGTTGTGGTATACCGATAGATGGCCACTTCTCAATAGACAAAACATCTGAGCTATGATGGTTGTCTGAAGGTAAGAGTGGAGATTATCAGAACTGTTCTGTGTTGTAGTGTGTACTTAAGTTATGCACAGTCATAAGCACATTTGAATGAGCAGTTCTTATAGTTCTCTGGATTGTGTTTTGTCTCAGTGGGCCTATTTCACTGTGCATAGATTCATTTGTGTTTATGTATGTGTATTTTTTTGTGTTTTTTTGTCAACTGCATACGTGTTACATTATTGTAATGTGGTGATCTGTACCTGATGGGATTGGAGCCTAATCCTTAGGACCCTACTTCCTTCAGTGCTTTGACACTGCTGTTTGGATCATTTGACCCAAAGAAACCCATCCCTGATATGACCTATAATGTGTTTGGTGGAATGTTAAACCTTGCACAACTCATCCAATCGATGGTTTGCCTTTGAAAGCCATTTTTTGTTTCATTTTGCTGCTGCTGCTGCAGATGGTTATTAAGACGAAATTAATATTACTATGGTGTATTTGTTGTGGCACAGCGGTATGGCAATGGCGTTAGGATCAGGAAGTTATAGGTTTGACTTCCAGTCAGGCAGTGCTCAAGAAGAACTTGTGCCTCTGTCGTCAAGCAGTAACTTGGTACAAGTGAAAAAACTGGGACTGCAGATTATTGAGGCGCTGTGGTCTACCGTCCATAACAATGTGTGTAAGCTCGCTACTGGCCAAAGACCGTGAAACAGGAGTTGAGTGCCAATGAGCTGTGACAGGGTGATGCTGACTGCCAGTAACTGAATCTCGCTTACCTCTGTCTTTTTTACATTGATAGTACCCCGTTATCACATTGACTGCTCTGCTTTGGTTGATGTACTTTGCACAATGTTCTTGCCTTTGTCATAGTGACAAAGTAGATTGTGGCATCGTGGTGTTGCGGTAGAGCGTCGGATTCGCGATCGAGAGGTCGCAGGTTCGGGTTTCGGCCGGGCACTACGGCATAAAAACTCTGGGCAAGTTTCTCACACCTATGGTTAGTCCATGATGGGTGACTGTTATACGGGTAAATCATCTCTCTAACCAGGTCAACTCAGCCTTGCATCCCTCCGGAGTCGCTAAATCGAGTACCAGCTTCGGCTGGGATAAAGGCGGGAATGTCACCTCTGCCGGGTGGCAGGTAACACTGTGTGATCCCACATGGTATGTGAGTTCCCGTAGCAGTGATGACAGGCCTGCCTGCAAGCTGCTGTACGCTCCCTTTTTACCTTTTATTTCAGCTGGCC
>Ga0209562_1001127_pt1 | contig 10050 bp, 3 predicted proteins | sample WorMetvacBELIZE2_FD_187399 | JGI IMG/M metagenome (GOLD analysis project Ga0209562, IMG submission 187399) | Marine gutless worms symbiont microbial communities from Max Planck institute for Marine Microbiology, Germany - Olavius vacuus BELIZE.2... | ecosystem: Host-associated > Annelida >...
GAATAAACGAGGTCGGACAGGTGAAAAAGGTGCGGGGTGACACCCTCCAGGGGGGTGACACCCGAGTAAAAGCAATAAAAGTGACAGTGATGAGCAAAAAGGGTCGTCAGTTTTTAAGCAGAAAATAAAGAGGGGTGACACCGCAGACCTGGTAGACGGCGATAGCGGTCAGTTTTTTTCATGAAAAATAGGGGTGACACACTGACATCCTCAGTTTCCGACCCGGGTGTCACCCATCCTAGTGACGCCACTGGGTCAGGAAGTGGTGAGATCCGCAGCAGAGCAAAATTATATTCAGTCGAACATGTGCTTTATAAAAAAACAATAGGCATTAGGACTATATAATAATTTCAAACGTCAGTCTCGATGTACGACCCAGGCCTCCCCTAAATTCTACAGTGAGTCAAAAAGTGTGAAATGGTTTTGAGCCGCCCTCATTTCGAAACGAAGGAACATATCGGTATCAGCCTGCAGTTCGATCATCTTCACCATCTTCACTGCATGTACCACTTCTCTTTCTCGTTCAGTCTTTCATTCCAAACTTAAGACTTGGCTCTTCGGCAGATCCTTTCCTCCATAGACCTTTGTCCTTTCCTACCGGAGTGGGACTGATTCCACGAACTCTCGGACCATTTAATGTTTTTATTCTGCTCAACGGCTGGATTTCTTTGCATGGTGTGTTAGACTAAGCCCGCTCGTAGTCGATTTTCGAACGTACTTAAAATCAATGCACTTAGCAGTCAATGCACGGCCTTGCTACACATAGGCCATACTCTATCTATCCTTCTGTTGTGATTTGTCTGCCAAGAGCGAGAAAGATAACGCCAAACAGTACGTTTCGCCACATTGCAACACATCCTTCTACTGACGTCAAGATAATCGTGCAAGTTGCTGCAAATATCGTTAGACGTTTCGTGTGTTTTCGCATTCCGTAGAGTGCGTCTCACACCCACTCATTGCGTAACCTTCAGGGGCGGTTCTAGAGGAAAATATTGGGGGGGGGCAAGGCAAAAAAGTTGACGACCTTTTTAGTCGTCGCCCTCAAAACACAGGCCAAAACTACCAAGTCAACTACTCCAACCCTCCAAAAACGCCCCCTTTTACACGTTTTACTACTGCATACTGCTGCTGTAACCAAAGATTTGGGAGGGGGCAAGGCTCAGGTTTCCCCCTCTGCCCCAATGTAAAATCGCGCCTGGTAACCTTTTGACCTCAAAAGCAGTGGGTATTCATGTACTGTTAAGGACTGTAATGTGTCAGTGAGATGTCTCCCACTGCAGTCGTAAAGATGTGCATCGTACCTCAGTAATCCACATCTCTGCGTGCTGTGTTATGCAGTGCCCGGCGTCTGTCTGTCTGTCATTAGCAGAAACTACTGAACAGATCTTCGCGAAATTATTATTTACCACAGATCTAATGTAGGCCTATACCGGTGTCTGTGGACGAGGAACAACTGATTATATTTTGGTAGTCATCCGCCTACGATACGAGAATTTAAAAAAAGATTCTTAACATTGCGAGATGGGCATTTTTGCCACAAGTTGGCTTGGGGTTATATCTCATTATCCGGAAACAGTGATCGGATTTTCATGAAAATTTTCATCACAGATGTATTCTTGGACAAGGAAAGCCCCGTTAAATTAAGGAGATAATCCGGATTCCGAGTCCGGATACGGACTGTGAATCCAAACCAGATTCTCTTTGGCGGAGGTACGCATGCGGTCTCTGACAGTTCTTGTTCTAAGTGACTCTGATTGTCTAGTTTGCGTATACGCTGGGTTCTTTCCGTCATTTTGTGCGATGGCCCTTAGAATGTAGAGTATCGTACTTCCCAGTTACTGAAGTGGGGTTGCGCGCACCATAGTAGGCCCTAACTAAATAACGTTTATGGTCGGCCGAACACTCTGAATAGTCCCAGCAGTTTCGCTTAGCTTGGTAGCGGTGTGGGACGGTTTTGATGTGCTATAGTGTTCAGCCGGTCAGCGAAGTCATATCGGACGCAGCTAGCCGTGTGCAAAGCAAAAGAGAAAAGGGAATAGCGTTAGTCATCAACATCCGAAATACGTGAAGGCTATAGTTTTCTCAACTCCAAGCCTACTGATTTTACTGCGCTGCATGCAATGCAGACGCGGTCTAGCGATGAGAATTCTGTCCGTCCGTCTATCAAACGCGTGGATTGTGACAAAACGGAAGAAAAATCAGTACAGATTTTTATACCATACGAAAGATCATTTAGCCTAGTTTTCTGAGAAAAAGAATGGTTAGTGGGGGCAACCCTTCTACGTGAAATTTTGGGTCAGCCGACCCCGTTGGAGCGAAATCGCCGATTTTGAACCGACAATCGCTCGTAGCGCCTCAACCGTAGCACCTAGCGAAAAAATTTCAATCAACACTAATAGGAAGTCCACTACGCGCTTTCCAATGAGCCTAAGATGATCATCGTATGTTGCCCCTAATCCCCGCAAAGGGGGCTCAAAACGCAAAACTGCCGATTTCCGTTTAAAATCGCACGTCGATTGAAGAAAGTCTGCTACAAAGTTTCTTTCTGTGAAAACTGTCAGCGACAAAGTTGTAAGGTATTCATTGGACTAACAATCCGTGCAAAAATAATTGTTGGGGATCGACCCCTTCTACCTGAAATTTTGGGCCAAAGTGACCGCGTTGGAGCAAAATCGCAGATTTTCTATCTATTTTCGCTCGTAGCGCCTCAACCGTAACACCTAGCGAAAAAAGTTCAATTAACACTAATAGGAAGTCCACTACGCGTTTTCCATTGAGCCCCAGATGAACATCGTACGTTGCCCTAACCACCCCCAAGGGTGGCTCAAATACGCAGTGTCCACAATTTGAACAATAAGCTGTGATAACTCCGAAAAGGTACGAGATAGATGTAGGATGTCAGTTACTATTAATCACTAATAGGAAGTTGCATACGGGCTTTCGATTGGTATCGACCTTGATGTCCTTGAACGGCGTAATAACCCTTATTTCGCGTTTTTTCACCGAATTTGATTGCTTTGCTGGCCAATTACGTCACAGTGGTTGAAGACAGACCTATAATGTCCGTAAAATATTGCCTCCCAGTTATACAGTCTTCCACTTTTGGCCATAACTAACCCACCCTGCAGCGCGGTCTCTGCGATAGCTGAGCTACTTGTCTACAGCAGTATTAATCGCAGTTAGCTAGCAAATAGGTCCCTACTCAAACTATAAGAGTCTCTTTAGTTAGGTTAATGCACAGTACGATACATAAACTCAGCCACTGGAAGCTAGCAGTTCTGGCTTACGTGATACAATGGAACGTTTGCGCTTTTTGATGCTCTGCACCGGCAGTCTGTAACCCACTTACTACCGAAATCTGTTCTCAGTAGTGACTCTGTTGCAGTCTTCAAGTCTAGGCTAAAGACATTCCTCTTTTCCTAGGCTTTCTCTTTTTCCTCTGCTGACTAACACGCTGCCTGGCCCCAGCACCTCTGAAGTTACCTTATGGCGCTATACAAATCTATTTATTATTATTTATTGTTGCTGACGATGCAGGCGGGGAAAGGTGCTGCAAAGCGGCTGGTGCTGACGTGCAGTCTTAAGCACACGAACCACTTCAATCCGGACTGGCTCGTGGTGAAAGCCAATCGCACTGGTACCCGCGCTCGCGTCGTCTTCGGCGTCGATACAAACGGTCAACAAAACGACGAACCGATCGACCAGCTTCTTCTGCCGTACGTTGTCGACCCGTACCTTCTGACGGCACAGCTGCAGGGCGACAGCTCGCTCGTTATAGAAGCCCCGATCTTGCTTCAGTCGCCTTCCGACACGTCGCCGTAGCGCTGACCAGTACAGTACAGTACAACCTATAGCCGCTATTTAATTACTGCACAGTTCCCAGATTCTACCAGACCAGTGTGTTGCGGTCTTGTATTAGCAACCGGCAACTGTGGTTTATAGGGCTTCCACATACACTGTATATTTATGCTGACATAAGTGCCGTGCTGTGCTGGTGCATACATCCGCGCATACTTCTGCCAACTTTGCTGGAGAGGGATGATGATATATCAAAACAAGTCAACCACGACGCCACACTGTTGAGTGTATGCTTCCGTCATTATAGGTTAACTAATCTGGTCATGACCTGACCTTTGACCTCTGACAATGAAAACCTGTTAAGTAAGCAATTCCCACTCGTGAGTATTTTGTGTGTGTGTTGTACCAAGTTTCATTGAAATCCCTCCACCGAGTACATAGATAACGCATCACACGAAATATGTGTTAACAGACTGTCGGATAACAGACGGACGACCTGAAAACACGTTGCCTCTGACGTGGATTCTTTGATAGTGGAGGCAAAACACTAGCGGACAGATTTCTGGAACTTTGCTAGCTGGAAGAACCCATGACACAGCCAAAAACTGTAACAGAGGAATACACAAAAACATACCGGGTAATCAGGAGACCTACTCAGTATTCAAGTCGTACTTACATATTTTTCAAACTACAAAAGGTGGCATTAAAATGGGGACCTAGCCTCCCTAGCTATGCCCCAGTGGACAGGCCCCATCTGAAGAACTTACTACTGTCAATTCTGGACTGTAAGAGGTAAACACATACGTGATCTGTGGAAGTATATTGTTACTTTACAGTAGTATTTTTAAACAGTAATATATGCAAAGAATGTGCAATAACTTGTGCCTGTATACGTGTACTATAGCTGTTTGATTGACTTTCTAATAAATGTGCTGCTAGCAAATTCATATACTGTTTTATTTCACCAAATGTATACAGGGTGGGCCAAAAAGCTAGAACATTTTAAACGTTTAGAACTCATGTATATGATGACACAGGAAGTCGTTCCATATAGAAAAATGTGCACATCTTTATCCAGAGTAAGACTAGAATTTTGAATGTCAGAATATCTAAATATTCTTTGCACGAGCTCAGTGAACCATACTACAACTGAAAATACCAATTAATTTAACCATGACATTATTGTCAATTACTGTAAACAATTCCCGCCGAAATTCACCATAAATACCGATTAAGAACAGCTGTACGTCGAGACAGCATGTCTACTGTATATATCATAATCACCATGGCTGCTCATTTTAGCGGTTGGTTGGTTTGGCAGCCATTTTGTGTCTTGACTTAATGGACCCAGCAATGAAACAGTACACACTTCAGATGGTGCATGTAATGTTTCGGTTCCTACAGTGAGAAATTAACCGGACTGAGGTCCAAACTATTCTGTGGAAAGTTTTTGGCTTCGCTAAGATCTGGTATGTGGTAACTCAAAATGCTGACTTTTATTTTTTGTATAGTATACCTTCTCTGCACTTGTGCAAAGAATATGAGTAATTAACTGCGTCAAAATTTGAAGCACCGATCTTCAGCCTGAAAAGTACCGAACGTTTTGATATACTACACTGCTTTGATGTAATCCAGTATGTTGGAGAATAGTAAGTAGCTGTGACACATCAACGACAAATGATAATTTTGAGTGTTGTATAGTTTCGCTGCACTAGTGCAAAGAACATTTAACTGTAACAAAATTCAAAACACCAGTCTAATTCCATATAATGTACATTTTGATGGATGGATCGCATTTCTACATCGTCACATACAGAATTTATAAACTATTAAAAATGGTCCATTTTTGGGCTCACACAGTATTTATCTGTAACTATTTCAGCCCTGTATAAATGCAACATAGCACACCATTTATGATAGCCACCAAAGACCAATAATCAAATACTAAGAACTGTAAGGACGTCTGATATCTATACACAGCTTAGCAAAGACACTGCCCAGTAAACTGGTATGTTCAATAATTCAATAACCGTTTTCAATATAACATTAAGAAATTCACACCCAAAAGAATCACATGTGCAAGTGTATTACAATTCAACTGAACAACAGCAGTTTAAACTTTAAAGCCATCACTCTGTAATTAGATCACATAGCAATCAGTTACTTTGCTAGTTTGTGTATATTTATCATTCTGTATCGAAAAATAAGTAACAATCAAAGCTTCTTTGTTGGCTTGTCTAAATCCTTATCGTTCTCGGAAGTCAAGCCTTCACTAACTATTTCCCACTCCAGTGGGTCAGTGTATTTGAACAGCTCGATGAAATGACGCTGGTCTGTGAACAGGTCCCTATCAATGAACAGCGGCACCCCATGAACGCGAATGGAAGTAAACAGACCAGGCACGTTTGGCACAGTCACGTCGTCCACCGTAAACCGATGTATCTTCCTGCGAAGGAAGAACGTGTACGTCGTTGCTGTATACTCCCTGCTTACAGGGTCCAGTGTCATCTCAGTGACATAACGCTTTGAGACAAGGTGCAGCAGTACTGGTGTCAAGTAGATGAAAAAGCTGGCAAATCCACCGACTGCAACAGCCAGCATAACCGGAAGAGCCGACAGCTTTTTATAGATGAACGGCTGCAGGCAAATTCCGGCAACACTTGTTGACAGCGAGAAAACTTTCACGATACGAACGTAACGTGCCAACGTTCCGACATAGATGACGTTTGAGTCATTCTTTTGCTTTGGTTTGATGTCATTATCTGACTCAGAAGACTGCTTCTGCCTGCCGACTTTGTCCACCGTAGATGAAGCAGACGATAACAGCCGATTGGATGTTGCACACCTGACATCACAGAGATGCTGAGACTTTAGCAATGGATTTGCCGTAAATGTAACCAAAGCATGCCTCTTGTGGAGCGTACATTTGTTGCTGCCAGTAAAGAATGCACGAGACTGAAACACAAAGAAAATCATTGTCACACAACTTTAAGAGTATTAGATCTGTGACTGCAAAATGATCGCAAATGCCAACGTAAAGTTGAGCAGGCAATGAGCAACGTGACTTTTAACACTTTTCAAACTATTCCCAGCATAATTCAAACGAAGAATTTGTTGCAACTACTTCTTCTAATAAAAGTATACGACAGTGTTATACAATACATACAAAAAAAACTTTAGGTTACGGACACATGAACATCATGTCAGTTTCTGAAATGAATGGACACAACAGTTGTGTCTGTAACCAACTCTTCAGATTTAAACATATCATGCTGAAAGACAGTGTGACTGATCACATTCATTGTCCATACTTTACAAAAACCAGAGACAAAACAGCTGTGTGAGTATCACACTGACCAAAACACTTGCGTCAGTAATCATCAATTCCTCTTTTTGACTAGAGTTTAATTTGACCTGTGGAGCACAGTCATCGGAACTGAGGGACAAAAGTCTCCAACTGAGGTACCTAGCAAGAGGTCCGGACAATTGAATCTCTTGAAGTTAAGCATTTTTTTGCAAAATGTGAAAAAAATTTGGACAGTGTAAACAATGACTAGCATTTTTCAACATAGTAAACACCAGAAGGTCTAACACTGACCAATACGCCCGCCCATACATAAAATTACTTTGGTGTAAAACGTAGTGGAGTCCTAAAACTGCATAGTTATTAATATTATCATTATTAGTTAATCAGCTGACTGCTAGCAAAGTCAGTGATCTGAAGATAGCAATTTTCTGGCATGTAGTGTCAGATCGAGTAAAATGGTAACCAAGGATCCATGTAATTACCAGAAACATGGCTAAAAATTACGAAAGACGACTAAAGATGAGTAAAGACGAGCAAACACTGCCAAAGACGACAAGATGCCAAAATATAACATGCAGGTAGAAACACTGAAAAAAATGGACAAGATACGCACGGACCAGCCAAACTACGTGTAGTGACCAGAACAAGCTGTTAACACTAATTAGTTTACAGTGAATGGTCTGACTCGACATGTTAACGACTAGATAAGCAGTGTAAACTGTTAAACCGCTAAGTCAACGGCTGGTTGGATCACTGCAGCTTACCATTCGGTCTTAGCAGTTTGTTAATGACTTGCCGTACATTTGCAGCATAAACCTCAACCTCGATTATGAAAAGGCACACAAATGCAATTTTATTGGCCTAAAATCTGCCATCAGTAGGCCAAAAATGCAGTCGCAGTTTTTATAAAACTATAATAAAATTTTTCACATCACTTGATTTATATGCGCACCTTACCTAGAAAAATTTAAACCTACATTTTTGCTGTGGTTCATAAAACGTAGCAGTGTACATTTGACTACAACTCTGTCAAATCTTAACAGATTTCAATAATTTTTGCACTGCCGAAACCTGTAAAAAATGTACAAAACAGGGCATGCAGTGTGTGTACCACAGCATAGTCAAGGACGTCGACGAGCTGCGCGAGCATCTGATCTCCGTGTGGTGCGAACTGGATCAGTCTGTTGTGTACCACGCCATCGACGAGTGGTGGTGTCGTCTGTTGGCCTGTGTCGACACTGAAGGCGGACATATTGAACGTTACTTATGATTGCTACTGTCAAATAAAAATGTCGAAATGGCAACACTGTAAATTTGATAACTGGAGATGACTTTTTCTGTTCTCTTTTGCTGTGAACGTAAATGAACAAAGAATAATAGTGTTTTAACTGAAAAGTGTTCTTTTACGAAGTGAGGTGCGCACACAATTAAGGTAATGTGTTAAATTTTACTACATTCGCATGTAGAATTTATTTGCGATTAAAATGATATAAAAACTATAAAAATCGGTTAAGATTAGCCAAAGTTATAGTGAAAAACAAAATGTCACGTTTTTTATGGTTCACTGTGTATATATAGTCTAAAAACAAGTTGAACTAGAAACGGGGACAATTGCGAAGCACTGCAACAGGTGGCCTAACATCATGCCAGTTGTTCTATGCTTTAAATGCAATGCTCAAAATGCACCAGAGTTGGCCTCTGAAATTTCAACAGAATTTTACGATGGTGTAAAGTCGGAAATATGGTCTCAGAATACAGCTGCAGTAGCCTTTGTGTCGCCTCATTTCAAAACGAAGCAACAATCCTTTAACCTTACTCAACTGCGAGAGAGCTGATAATTGGCCTATGTCCTGCCCAAATTTGCTATAATTTGGTCCATCTAAATTCCAGAAAAATCGTCATACTGTGGCCTATAATTGGCAGTTACTGGGTTTTTCTAAAATGCTGTATTTTCGCACATTTCGGTAATTTACACTTGGCAATGCACGTGGTCACACAGTGTTGCCAAATCAAAGCAATAAATAAGTAGGCCTAACCTACAAAAGGTTGCAATTGTGGTGCATAGTAACTTAAAGGTGCACAACATCGCACTAGTCGTTCTGAGCTATTTGTGGCCAAATTTGTACTGCACATGTACACAAACTGTTATTTCTGAGCTTTCAATGAAAATTCTGGCATCACCATTAGTAGGGCTGTTAACGGTTTTTAAACCGAAACCGCGGTTTTCGTCTAATCAGATCTGGCAGATCTGCGATCTGCCAGACGTCATCAACTGTTAGTTCCACGAGTTCGACGCGGCACCTTTGGGACCCGTGCTTTTTCTGTAGCTGGACCAACAGTCTGGAATTCACTGCCCGATTGTCAGAGGGATCCAGCTGTCGACTCCGAACAATTTAGGCGGGACTTGAAGACGTATCTGTTCGCTGGACACTTGAGGCGATAGCGCATTAGAGGTGTTACGTAATCGCGCTCTATAAATCGACATTTACATTTACATTTACATTACATTTTCGGCCAGAACCGAAGAAAACCGAAACCGCAATTTTTCGTGGGCCTAGATGCAGTTTTCAGTTACGGGGTAATACGGCCAAGCACGACGTCGGTGCGTTCCTTTCGCCAGCCAAATGACCATTGACTGAGTGAGGTGCTAAGCTCTACTCACTCACTCACTGTGTACTGCAGCCTCCTTTATGTCGTGTCCGTGGTCGCTGCCTTTCCACTCTCCCGTGAGCATCTCATCCCCTCATCATCACCACTACTTCCTCTCTGCCCCCCTTCTCTCCTATTTGACTTAATGCCACCAGCTCCCTTAGCTCCCATACCTGCACTCCCACTGTCTGTCTTTCTCGTCTGTGTTAATTTTCACAAATAGGCCTGGATGCTGATGTAGTTATGTATAGAAAATAACATTAGACGTTACCAGAGTAGCTTAGATATGTATGTAT
>Ga0209562_1001128_pt1 | contig 10044 bp, 1 predicted proteins | sample WorMetvacBELIZE2_FD_187399 | JGI IMG/M metagenome (GOLD analysis project Ga0209562, IMG submission 187399) | Marine gutless worms symbiont microbial communities from Max Planck institute for Marine Microbiology, Germany - Olavius vacuus BELIZE.2... | ecosystem: Host-associated > Annelida >...
ACCTCACAGCCCGCATTTTACATGTGACTGTATTTTCGCAATAGCACAAACTTTGCGGATTGTTTTGTCATAGCATCAGATGACCAGTGTGAACCAATAATCGTCACAAAAGATATTACAGTAAATTTTTCCACCATTAATTCAAACAACACAACATAAGACACATTTATTTGGAAACGAACAGTTCATCGATAAACCTCATTACTCGGTTGTCGCACAGTAAAATGCATTTCGCACACTGTGATATTATTTTGCTGATGATAATAGCCCACTATAGCACAAATGGATGGACAGCAGGTACCTGGGAGTGGTTATTATGCCGTTCAAGGTCATTCAAGGTCACCGCTTTTGTACCAGTCGAAAGCTCATGCGACTTCCTATTAGTGATTAATACTAATTTACCTCCTATTTCACTAGTGGCAGGGGAGTGCCTCACTTTAATGCCCTTGCTAGCAGGTGTTGATTAACCATTCGGGGTCCACATACTAACGTAAGGTGGGGGCCCTTTTCTTATACGGTAGCCAGGATTTTCTCTGGGCGTGCACTTTTTATCTGGGGGTGTAATTTTCTTCACCCAAAAGTTGACCTTTTTTTGATTGGGGCCCCCTGGTGGTGGGGGCCCCCTCCCATGGTACAATTCTCACAATGGTTAATCCGGCCCTGCTCGCTAGGGGTGATCCGTGAATATGGCCATATATGATTATATCGCCAGAAACTACATTCTTTGCACTACATTTCTGTTGCAGAAAGTATCTGTGTATCTTCAACCACTTCTACATAATGGGCCCTGAAAGCTATGGAGTTGGGATGTTGTTGTTGTCGTATGCATTAGGAGCCATAACTGGTCAGCCAGGCAACGGCATCATCGTTTGCAGAGTGTAGTTTAGACAAGCCAGCATGTAGTCTTGTCTGTGGGCAGGATTCGACAATGTGTGACATCGTTTGGGTCTCACCGCAGGAACACTGATTGGAGTCTGAAAGTTGGGTGAAATACAGTAACACAAACTACATGGCCATTACACCGTTCAAGGTCATTCAAGGTCACTGATTTTGGTACCAATCGGAAGCTCGTATGCTACTTCCAATTAGTGATTAATACTAACTTACCCCCTATCTTGCACCGTTTCCAAGTCATGGTCGATTATTGGTCAAATTTTTACTATCGACATGGCAGTGCCTCACTTTTATGTCCTCGCTGGGGTGATCCCCTGCGAATATTTGGATAAAATTTACTTCTTTAGATACTAGAAGGATTGTCCTACCTGATGCTGAAGACTGCACGATCATTTGTTCATTTGACGGACGGACAGACAGACAGATGGACAGATTGGCTATTACATTGCCTCACGTACTCACGTATGCATTGCAAGCAATGCAGACGCGCTGTATAAACTACATATTACCGGTAGTCACTCTTGCAGAGGGAAAACAATGCATGTAGTCAACAGTGACTACTGCACTCATGAAGTGAAGTGCATAGCCCAGTTGTTGTCTTTTTAGTAGATAAATCACTTTCTTAACTCTATGCTTTTAAGAGAACATAATTGTTCAAATGTTTAAATTGACTTAAATATTATGTTGGTTATATCAGTTGTTGGAAGAAAATGTGACGATATTGAATACTGAAAAGTTGAAAAGGATTGATATATAATCGACCATTTGTGTTTTCAGTTTTTGATGGTGCAGAATGACAGCAGAAGACGACAAAGGTAAAGAATTATGAAGTCTCACAATATTAGCAAAACTCAAGTGAATGGTGAAGGTATTCACCCACGAGTTATGTTGAACAAGTTACATTTTGACTTTCGTAATGCAAAGCCAGCTTTTCTTGGAGTGTCATACTGCAAGTTGGATGATGTTGGGACAAAACCAGATGTACTCCTGACTGCACCAAGTTGCAGACAAAGTGGAGGACTTGTTGAACACAAAAGAGCCGGTGTATTGAAATGTGGCATTGATGCTAGTGACGCTGGTGCTGATGATGATGATGAAATCAATAAAACTGCCCATCCTGAGACTGTATCTGCCGTTCAGGTTGATAACCGTGATTCAGATAGATTGCCTGTCATGTCAGATGCTGCGCCAGTTCAGCTTCCTTCTTGTGCTGCTGATACAGTAGCTGAGTCAACTGATGGAAACTGCACCTTGTCATCAGTTGGCAGTGAACATGCCCAGTCTGCTGACAAATTATTTCCAAACAGCAGTATGTCTGAGAATAACGTTTTGCCACCATTAAATGCATCATCATCTTCGTCAACATCATCTTCAGTTTGCCAAACAAATAAACGAGCAGGCTTTAATCGTCGCAGGCAGCAGGCCAGCCAACCAAATCATACGAACAGTAATATTGCTGAACACAAAACTGCTGTAACATCGACAGAAAGTATAGCAGGGAAACCGTTCTCAATAGGTGTGAAAGAACCATATGCACCCAAGGAAAATGCAGACCTTGCCCTACACAGCCGTAGTTGCAATACTCTGGAATTGTCTGGTAGTTTTGGTCATTCAGAGGGTTCACATCATTCAAGTACTTCATCTGTTTATCTTTTTGAAGATGTTGATGACGTGCCCTTCAGAGAAAGAAAAAGGAAAAGAGGACTGCGGTATACAGGACGTGTTAAGAAGTCACTCAGATCTAAGAATTCTGATACCTTAGACACATTGACAGCTGCCATCGTCAAAGCTAATGCTGAAAAATGCAAACATAGTAAACTTAAAGTAACACGAACCCCAAAGAGAAGACAAAGGGCAAAATCTGATTCAGAAGATGAAGTTTGGTCAACACAAAAAAAGTTGCTGATAATGCCTATTGATAAGAAATTTTCAAAATCTGGCCCCGGCAGAAAACGTAATAGTCAGATCAAAAGGAAGATGTTTGCAGTGATGCCTAAACGTAAGGGGCGTAGATCAGTCCCTGTAGAAGGAATGGAATTGCCAGATCTTGGTGCAACGTTAGATGCTGGTAGCACTGACGCGCCAGAAATGTTGAATATGTACAGCTGGGAACCCGATGTGGATGAGAGTACACCGTCGACGAATGCATCTAGAAAGTGGTATGTGGATATTACTGGAGCTGATTTAACCACTGACCTGGACGTAGATTCTGGACAAATCACGGAGAACAGTGACCAGCAGAAATCTCTGGTCAGCGACAAGCGCGATGAGCATAATGTTGCTCAACATCTGCCTCAGTATGCAATGGACACTGAAGGTCATCACACAATTTCCACTTCTCAAGAAACCCCTCCACCATCAGTGACATCTGATGGTTTTTCATCATGTGACGAGTCAGATGAGTCTGTGAGATCAGATGCACAAGAAAAGCAAACATGGGAGTTGTCTAACAGTCGGTGGCTGTACATTGGTACTAAACTTGCCAATTATATTGATGGTAGACGATTTGATCGACTTGTGAATGGTATCTCTATCCAAGTACCGGCAACAATGACAGATGAAGCACTTGCTCAGATTGGCCAGGAACATCTGTGTCTGGCACAGTTGACGAAACGTGACGTGAAAGAATTGCAGGACCAGGTTCGACTGGAAGAAATCTACCATCGTCGGGCAAGGAAATCGACACAGTCTGTGCGTCATATTAACTCTGATAAAAGAGATAAGCGTAGAGCTTCCCGGCAGCATGATCTTTCTCACGTGGTGCTCAGAGCAACAGCCAGGTTTTTGGCCAAATATCAGAGGACTGGTGATGATGGCACTGAAATTGAATCTACTCAAGCTGATACAGTACACCAACAAGGCACATCATCTGCTGTTGATGTATTGCACCAGTCAGCCGCCGACTCAGATGATAACACAGTACCGTATCTCTCCTCAGATGATGATGCAGTAACTAAGTCAAAGAATATGATTTTGGAGTCAGAAGGGATGTGTACAAGCACTGAAAGTGAGTCGTTGAAATGTAATGCTGTGGCAACCTCTCATGCAGCAGGCTCCAGTGGTGTTAATATTGATGGTGCTAAGCAACAGGAACCAGCTTGTGTGAGTGTGCTTGTCCGCATTAGGAGGTCAACAGCTGCTGATAAAAATCAAGCACAGACACCAGTCCATCGCAGTGAACCCACACCCGTCAGTCTGACGTTAGCACCGAATAACTCCATCGAATATGATACTGTTGCTGATGCCGTAGCTACATCTGACTCCATGGTACTTGACAGTGCTCTTTCGCGGCAGAAATCGGTGGGGAATGCTGTTTCACAGCGTAAAAGACATGGCCTACGTTCAGCAAACAGCAAGCCTGCTGCCATCAGTGTGCAGCATGCTGTGACAGATGCTGCTACCACAAAAAGCAACATCTCGTATACAGACGTACCAAGCACTGATGACAATGAGTATGTTGCAGCTGTGGCTCTTGCTTCGCTCTCAGTGGCAACTGAAAGCCATCTTCACTCTACTTGTCTGTCTAAATCAGGAGCCCGTACTGAAACTGCAATTAATCACTGTCAAACTAATGAGGAACAACATAAGCCAGCTTGTGAAGACACTGGCACAGCAGTTATTTCTAAGCCAGCTTATGATTTCTCACCTCAGCATCTGACTGAACAGTCGTCTTTTAGTAGAAGTGTTTTGAAGACGTCATTTGTAAAGCCGTCAGATCAAAATGTTAAAAGAAATGTACATCACATGAAAGGTGGGGAAACAAGAGGTCGGCATGCTTCTGATAATAAACGGCGTGAACATACTCCTAAATCTGTTGGCGAATGCACAAAAAGCATGTCTGAAAGTCAGAGGTCACGAGGCTGGAGGTCACATTCTACCGAGAGTGCTGGTTGTCAGAAGAAAGTAGCAGACAGTAAAGAAAAGTTGTCAACAAAGTCTACAGTAAACAATGACAGTAGTTTGAGTCATGATGTGGCCACCAGTAACACAAAGAAGAATACAGAAGTAGCTGCCGGCATAGTGTCGCATATTGAATCCAAAAGTAGCAACTATGCTGCAAGTGATAAAACAAGACACAGAAAACACAGGAGTGGAAGTCGTCACAGCAGCAGGCAGAAGCTGGTTGATCGTTGCGAGCAGAAACAAGTGGCATGTAGTAATTCAGAAAATTGTCATTCTGCCGCATCCAGCCAGACTACAGTTGATTCTGATCGTCATGTTACTGGTGTCAACATTGTGGAGTCGGATAAACCAGCAAAGGGTGGAAATGTCTTGCCAGTAGATGACAAGTTTACGACACCTTCTGCAAGTATCACTACCAGCACCAGTGTACTCTGTGCTTCGTCACCAAACCGTGCATCAGTTCTGTCACATTCATTGTCAGTATCATCATCACACTATATCTCATGTTCTGATGCCACTGTCAGTTGTTCTGATAAAACAGTTTGTACTGGAGAGGCAAATGTCTCTTTGAATTCAGAGGAGATACGTGTAACTGCAGTGCCGTCATTGCCAAGTAAAACCCCACATGTAGCATTGAAAACTGAAGTGGGTACAGGCACGTCAGTGGAAGAGGCTTTTTCCAATTTGAACAGCAATACCAACAAATGGTGCAGTGAAACTGATGTAGCAGGGATAACATCAGGTAAGGCAGACACAGGTGTGCTAATCTGTGTTGCTGTACCTAATGATGACATTGCTCCCCGCAACCACATGGTAGCCAGAAGTACTGATGAGACTGTTTCTGAAGCCATGAACTCGTTACAACAGACAACATGCTTGGCTGATTATAGTCCCGAGTCTCCCACTTCCCCATATTTGTCCCCCAATTTGCTGTATAGAGAGTCAGAGGACATCCGATCTCCATCACCGATGCCTGCCGACCCAGAGAAAGCTGATTGTGCTGAGGGGATACGTTCACCTTCGCCTTGTGACATGGAGTCCCCTCTGGCACTTTTTCGGGTCGTTGAAACGTCCTGGGATGTCAAACTTACTTCGCCTTGTGAAATCCAGTCGCCTGACATTTCTGAGGACGAGGCAGATGATGCCGTCGAAGAGTTTGACAGACATTGTAATGTCTGTCTTCAGCATGGACCTGTTACTATTCCGCTGACGATTGAAGAAGCTGACAAAATAACACATAATCAACAGCCAGACACGACTTAACACTCTAATTTTTTTATTTGGATTACCTGTACGTGATTACCATTTCTTACGTTCTGTCATTACAAACGTGTGTATGTTGCGCCGAGTGAGATATTGCAGTTTTTATTTTAATAGTTGTAAGTTTAATTCCATCAGGTAGCTTTAGTTTGTTAAAGATATGCCTTATGCCAGTTTGGCAACAGTATGTTGTTTCTAACTGAAGTTGGGAAGGCTGTGAATTGCATTGTCTTACTCATGTCATGTATACCTCTTGGTTTTTCTCTCTGATACAGGTAATTTTTTGATACGATGTCGTTTTGCTGGATTCTTGTTCAGATCTGTGCTGATTTGTCACTGTTGCTCGTTTGACTGTAGCAAGATTTATATTTTGTTAGATGTTTGTTCTTTTGGGATTCTGTGGTAACTTTAGAATATCGACAGCTTTGGCTGAAAATCATTACATAGTTCTGCGTTTCATAGTGTTGTCGCATTGTAGTGCCGTTTGCAGGGGCCGATACACTACTGAGGCAAATCCTCTTTCCCTGCCTGCAGTTGATTTAAAAATTCTCTTGATGTTTTAAAGGACTTTTGCATATTTCCAAGTTTCCAGTGTTTGGGAATGCTGACCAGCTGCCAAATTCTGGATCTGCCTGTGGCTCTATGATATTGGTCAATGCAAGCTGAATGCATTGAGGTGTATAGCAACATAGGCCATCTGTGGCAGCATATTGATTTCTGTACCCGGCCGGGTTCATTGCATTTGTCGAGTAACTGAACAGTTACATTTGCTTCGATTTGCTGCTCACTGATCGCTGAATGCAGCTTTTCCGTCCGTGCTGACAGTGCTTTAGCAAGATTTCACAATTGTATTGCTAATACAACATTCGTTTAATTCAGAGGTGGGCAGACTTTTGCACTTGGTCTCTAGTGGACCACATTTAACAAAAAAAACTTTGTTAAATGATATCGGCTATTTTCACAAAAACAGTATATGTTAGTTTACTTTGCTACAAGATTTCATTATGGTGTTGTTAAGCACGTTATTTATTCTATAAGTAAGTATAATTTGTATTTGAGAATGCACAGAACAATATGCTGTGATCAAGCTGTGCTAGAACATTTGTGGGCAGCATAAAGAGACCTTGCGTGCTATAGTTCGCCCACCCCTGGTCTAATTGCTACTGTCATGGCCTTGTTGCCCGTAGAATACCTATGTTGTAATAACATTCACATAGTGTTAGTGTTATGATTAGTTGTGTGTTTCACAGGAAACTTATTATTTATTATTGTTGTTAATTTTCATTTACTGTTTTGTGTTGTTGAACGTGTGCTTTTATCATTGTTGATCGTATTAGACTATCAAACAGTTTTGGCATGTATACACTGAAGTGTCTGTGTGCCCCGTGTGGGGCCGGGGCACCCTCCCCTTTTCCCTTTGTCTATTTACTTTGTCATCTTTTGTTTTTTTTAAATTTACTTTTCCCTTTCTTTCATTGGCTTTACCTATTTTCTTCTTTTGTCCATCCCTTCCCTTTCTACCAGAATAGTCCCACACCATTTCCAGGCCGGAGGTCGTAGGAAGCGACCGAACCTGGGTTTAGTTTGTTTTGTTTGTGTTATCTGTACTCCTTAGTTTAGATGTATTTTGGTGTTTTGTTGTATTTGGTTTAGTTTAGTTTTGTGTGTGTTCCTTCAGTGCTTTGACACTGTTGGTTGGGTCATTTTATCCGTAAAAACCTTTCCCCGATATGACCTATAAAGTGTTTGGTGGGACGTTAAGCCTTACTCAATCAATCTATCAATCTGAAGTGTCTGTGTGCTAGTATGTTAGAAGTAATTATATATCTGAAAGCATTCCCTGTGTGAGCCTGTGTTTATGTGTTTGTATGTGCATGTTCTATATGATAGCTTTTGCTCAGTGGTAGCGTATTAGTGGAGGCTGAGTATTTGCTGTATCATGTACTGTATTTTCTGTGTCTTTTGTCCATCTCTGCCACGCTTGCCTCTTACTTGGCAATGAAAAGTTCTGTATTCTCAAAATTAGCACGGAAGTTGTCTATGTTACTTGTAACTAGTGGACCAGTTTTAATGACAAAAGATCAGAAATCAAGATGACCTTTGACCAAGCCACATAATACTCAGACAGGAAGTGCTCTGTAATTAAGTAACATTTACAGACTTAACACATAAGTGTTTGGCGTTCTGAAGCAGAATTGATGGCGAAGGTCGCAAAGTCAGCTACACATCTTGTTTGTTTCTTTGTGAAGATTTTGTACATTGCTGGTGATTTCTTCGTTTAATTGTTGTGCATAGGCATAGCCAGGATTTTTGCAGCGGGGTCTACTATATTGTTACCTCTTGTTAGTCCTATTTAACCACCCCACACCCTCTTCCGCCCAATAAAAACTCATTTTCTCGCCCTCGATGGGGGTACACTTACCACTTGCACCCTAAGTGAGCCCCCAAATTTTCTAGTTCTTGCCCTGCACTCCCCCTGGCTACGCCTGTGTTGTTGTGTCCTTGGTCTTGCTTGTTTTTGTGTTAGCTTCAGGTTTAGTTTTTGTTACTCTTTGTTATTATGTCTTCACCGTTGAGGCGTTCGTTGTTTATTGTATTGTTCAGTTTCTGTCTTAGCAGCCAGGTAGTTGGCTGCAGAGATCATATTGTACGGCGCCTCTGAGCACCTGTAAGGGGCACTTTATCAAATTGACCATGGTGATGATGATGATGATTGGAAATGGAATGGCCTGATGGAGTTGCAACTTTGCAGAACTCAGCCCGGCCGTAATGTTAAGTTTTCAAGTAAAGTAGTTTAATTAGCGGTTTATTTCAACAACGCGATGTGTATGCTGTTTATTTTGCTTTGAGAGTTTTCTTGCCTGTCCGTTTCATTGTTGTCATATATTGTGACTTCTAATAACATACATGTATAATTATCTAAAATACGCCAGTTGTCTGGCTGTTCGCTGTTGGCACACATTGGTTCGTAGGTGTAATCAGGATTTGGCTGCGGGGTGCACTCATAGGTATGGTGTCATCTGAGGTTTGGCATATTATAGGGGATTGGGTCTGGAGACTGGAGATGGGGTTAAGCTGTGGCCCCCTTTTCAGAAAGTTTTTGAGTTCATTGGAAAGTGTAGTGGGTTCAGCAGTATGTTAAGCCAATGTGCTTGGTATTCTAGCTGTGGGGGTTGTACCTGTACCGTTGTACCCCCTGTAGCTCCCTGCCACTCTGGCTACGCCTATGCAGATTAGTTAGAAATTATATTTGCTGAGATGATATATACACTCATAGGCGTACTCATGGGGTGCATTGGGTGCACCTGCACCCCCAGGCAGAGCAAGAGTCAATTTTTAGGACATTTTTTGCTGGGCGGGGGAGATATGGAGGTTTACTTAGTTACGGGTTGTTGTAGACCGTCTTTTGAGGGCGACGACTAAAAAAAGTCCTCAACTTTTTGGAGTAAAAAAGTGCAACCCCCAGACGAAATCCTGGCTACGCCTATGAGATCACTAGAAAACTTGCAGTGAGTTGGTCCGTTTTATTATATAATTGACACCGTCTTTTGACATTGATCATTTTCCAGAAGTCTTGTATTTGTGAAGTAACTTATAAGTTGATACTGAAGAAAGCAAGTACCGGTAGCTTGACCATTATATTAATTTTTCACCTTGGGGTGATCTTGGCTCTGATTTCATGGTAAACTGACTTCTTATCAACCCGAGGTGCTCGTTGGGTGTTCCTGTACTTAGAAATTGTGAATCTGCATTGGTTTTCGACATCCTTGCTTTGTGTGCATAGTGTGATTATTTTGGCACAGATACTTATTCACTCTAGCAGTTAATCTTCCAAACACGGAGATGGAATTTGACTGTGAAAGTTTAAAAAAATCTTAAAGACACCTTACAAGGTGAATCTTCATACTTAGTAGAGCGGTAGTATCTGAGCATACTTCCATCACACCAGGCGCGGATCCAGGAATTGCCGTTAGGGGGGCCATCCCC
>Ga0209562_1001129_pt1 | contig 10043 bp, 10 predicted proteins | sample WorMetvacBELIZE2_FD_187399 | JGI IMG/M metagenome (GOLD analysis project Ga0209562, IMG submission 187399) | Marine gutless worms symbiont microbial communities from Max Planck institute for Marine Microbiology, Germany - Olavius vacuus BELIZE.2... | ecosystem: Host-associated > Annelida >...
ACCAAGGAGACGATGGAAGGAAGACATCAGTGACTGGACGGGACTGCGGATCAACGATGCAGCAAGATCTGCGGAAGACAGGGACAGTTGGAGAAGGGTCACACGTGCCGCCAACCCTTCAACTGGAGGACGGCAATAGACAACGACGACGATAACAGCATTACAGTGTGACTGTGATACAATGTGGCTAGCTCAAAATCATTTGTAAGCACTAACTAACATTCAAGCAAGCACATATCATGCATTACACTGTGTAACAACAACACAACTCAAATTACCGACATTAGCACACGGCAGTTTATGTGCAAGCTATGCAACTTCATGCACAAAAATCACACGCAGAGCAGTTGAGCAACCATCATATTATCTGGTTCTGGTGCCGGACAGATACGCCGGTGAATATCCGGCCACATCTGGTTCTGAATAGATTTTAAAAATATGAATCTGATATGTTTCTACCAAGTACCAACTTGCATCGGTTTCTGATCATTAGTTTTGTTTCAGTTTTTGCACAGACACCGAGACTGACAGAGATAGACATTAGACAGATGGACAGAAGGAAAACAATACATGCTTTGCTTTATTCGCTGGAAGAGTAAATGGCACAATATACATGAATATGATCAACCAACCTCATCCTCTGTTGGCTGTAACATCTCATCTGCTCACTGCAGCATAAGGTGGAAGGATGCTGTCATCATGCTTCAATAGTTCAGCCACGGCCTACAACCAGTGATGACAATATTGTGATAATGATTACCAAGTCAACAGCAACACAATCAACAAACAAGAAACAATGCTGTAACAGGTGCACACAGAAGGATTACAACACTACGTTTTGTTGAGTTCAGTATGGTCACAAAAACCTCCCAACAACTGTTTCTTTAATGCAGTGTTAGTGTAGAATTTTCTATTGCCAGTATTTCATCACAACTGTGTAAAAAGGATTTGACTAGTTCAGCACAACAAATTTCAACTGTCTCGGTGAAATACTACGTTTATCTGAAAAAAGGTAGATTATTATCCTTTTGCTATGGTATTCCATGAAGTAAAAGTTGTTATAATTAGCATAAATGAAGCAACTGTTATTTAGTAGCTATTAGCTATAAAACTGCTAGTCCAAAAATTAACAAAAACAAATGCAACCTTATATATCTGACGTAATCTGCTGCACATTATTATTTTACTAATATGTTCTTATGGGCCTAGCTGGCTTATTTAAATGTGCATTTCCATTTCCCTTTATTGAGTTCCAACTAAAAGCAGCAAATGCTGCAAACATCTAATAAAGATCATAACTGCATAAGTAGGTGAAGATCATTTACAATCACAGAACAATCAAGGTACCATACGAAAACTGCTTTATGTGTTCAGCTACAAGCACACACTGTACTTATAGACAGAAAAAAAGAGTCCAAACCGCCCTTTAATAACGTCACCATCTGTCAGTGTGTGTTAACCAGCTCAACTCCCCACACAACTACTGCTCAGATCTTTTATTGACAACAAGCTCATTATGTTGCTAAATATGGAGTAGTTTTTAGCGAACGTGAACTCAAGTTCATGTTTGCTATATGTCGTCGTCCGTCCGTCTGTCATCTGTCTGTCTGTAACGTTCGTGCGCCCTACTCAGACGATTGAAATTTTCGGCAATGTTTCTATGCCATTTGGTACCTTGGCCATCCATGACCTTTTGGTAAAAATTTTACGGAGATCGTCCCAGGGGAACCTCTCCATCGGGGGAGTTAAACACAAGAGGGGTAGCCGCATATAGCGATTTTGGACCTATCCAACGCTATATCTCGGAAACGGTGCAAGATAGGAGCTAAGTTACTATTAATCACTAATAGGAAATCACATATGAGCTTTCGATTGGTACCAAACTCGGTGACCCTGGATGACCTTGAACTGCGTAATAGCTAGACTGGATAAGAGATCTGCTTCACACACTGAAATCAAGAGTATATGCAGAAGATTTAACTCAAAGGGATGCAACGCATGTGAATGATGGGAAATGCACTGCAAACAGAGCTGGTCATTTTGGAATATGGAGGGAATGAAGTGAAACAGAAAAAAGATAAAAAGGTAGGACAGAACTTCAGTAGAAGAAGAATGGAAGGGGATGAGATAAGGACAGTATGCTTTGCAGACTGCAAACACCAGTCACCACCTAAGACAGGTGACGCCTATCTCCAATAGGAATAAGAACTTGATAACTTTTAGGCTGAAAATGTGAACAAGCAGCCTTATGGCTGTGAGGCTCCGCTGGCAGTACAGCAATCAGGATAACTGATAAATCCAGTGAACTCATTCAGACTGACCTAGTTTTTGAGCGGAGTTCATCAGTATGTCTGTACATGCAGTATTACAAGTCTCTACGTGTAGTGGTCATGATTTGAGCCACCCTGGTTAACGCACAGACACACAGACAGCTTTCGACCGGTTATACTAGCTCAGCTAGCCAGCCGAGCTAAAATGTTAGCACAGCACTGACAGATGTTTACGAGTGGTACAGTGTGATGTGGTATACCAGAGCAAAGAGCATGTCGACGTCTCTCACTGCGGTCTCACACTCAAGTCACACCTCACGACACACCTCACCTCAACGCACTCCACTGCACCGCACTGCACTCCAAGCTTTTTCAATGAGCACAGACGCATACTTTTCCACAGTGACCAGCAAACATCATGCAGTTGTCATCTGTCAACTGGTCTGTATTGTTTCAACTCGTGACAGTCTCACTACCTGAAGCCTACTCGCTAAGGTATTAATTAACAACTAGAAAATAGTTAATCTTTTTATATGTAAAATTATAAATGTAAAATGCACAAAATACCACTAGTATGCATCACTGAAATTAACTCTGTTGTATTCTATTAAAAATATAACTAACAGAATAAATATGAGAACACATGAAATGTTGGTACGGTGCTCATAATAAATAACTGATTCTTATGCAAGTATCTTTACTGTCAAATTTAGAGCTGTGCAAATTAACTGTACTGCATTGCAAAAAAAATCCCTTTTGTTTTCATGCATAAATCCCAGACAAAAAATAAGTAATGTGATTGAATAATTAAGACAACATAGCTGACGGAATGCTAATTGCAGCTGTATAAAAATAATATCAGATTCAAATGGCGGCGATTTGTTTACAATTCCGGCTCATTGCCCGACCTGTCATAAACTGTTACGTGCCAGCGGCCTTGATATCAGAATCAGTGAAATATTCAGCAACAGAAGCAGGCAGTAGCAAAAGTGCTGTTGCTACAATGCATTTACCACGTAAGACAAACATCTCATGAAATGGTTCTGAGTGAGTAAACAGTATAATTTTGCACACAACTAGAATCAACATACCTTCTTCTACAGAGACAGAAACTACAATTAAAATCTGTTAATGTGTCCCGTATCATAAGAAGTTTTTTTATGTGATCACAGGTTAAGACTTGACACTTAGGACATTCAGTGAATACAATGTCTTCTGACACAGACCACATTAACTGATTCCGGACTGATTCCACAAACTCTCGGACCATTTAATGTTTTATCTGCTCAACGGCTGGACTTGTTTGCATGGTGTGTTAGACTAAGCCGGCTCTGAGTCGGTTTTTGAACGCACTTTAAATCATTGCACTTTTCATTTCATTTCATTAATTATGCAGGTTTTATGAAACTAAATAATTGCTCAAACTTCTCTGTCAAACAATCTCATCAAAATTGCTACCTTTTTGTAAGCTAACTATTAAAAATCTCTATTAATTTTTGACAGCCACATTTATAACAAATGTGTAAGTCACCAGGCCTAGTTACAAGTCTATGCATTCTGACATTCAGACATTTCAACAACACACCGAACACATGCACAGTTTTCACAAGCAATTTTCAGATAAAACTTTTTCAGCATATATGACACACTAGCACACACACACAGAAGAACTGAGAAGTCACAAGCTAGTCCACTCGTGCACTAGAGATATGATTTTACACAACATAACGTCACTGATAGTAAAGTCTGGAGTAAAAATAATCATTCACATCACCGACATATTGTCCGTCAATCTATTAATAACACACTGCACAACTACTATTCAACAGCAAATGTTCGGAATTATCTGCACTCCTGTGTTCGGCAAACTGTATTAATCAGAGAGAAAATTGCCATAAATGATAAAAATGTCGACGACAACATAAGACATACACAGAAGTTCCCACATGCACATCATCATCCTCATGTGATAAGATTGACACAACTCAAGAACTACAAATGGGTCAGCTCCGAACAAATCCATAGCAAGAACGTTCATATACAAAAAGATACATTTTAAACATTATGCATTATTTAGCCTGGCTTTGGTTGTAAAAGGGAGTTAATAATGATTAACGGTTAGCTATAACACTGACACAGTAAATTCGTTTACAAATTTTGTTTACATTCTTTGCTTTCATTTCTCTATTCTCTGCATGGTATAACTTGATGTGTACAACTGTCTAAAGTTTATTCCCAAACTAATTTCCTTCATCGAGATTAATCAGTTCAAAGCAGTGCTGCTATTCAGTTCCACATGTTTGACTGCCAATGTCATATCTTCACAGTCAACGAAGGTGACGAAAATCCACAAAAACCTATAACTAGAATTTATCACTTCTACCAACCTACTCACTGGTATGGTGGCTGGCCAGGCAGTGGATTCCCATAGCCTGTAGGTGGGTACTTGACAGACTGTGTGTTCATTGCCTCCAGTATGGTGCCCCAGCCCTGCTGTGCCAACGCAGAATGAGCAGCCGTAATTACAGCATCGCTGAAGGTCCCCATTTGCGCCAGCACGTTTGGTTTTGCCGCTGTAGCCGCACTAGTCATTCCAATATTTGTGCCCATACCAACCATGGTAGGAGCACCAAGCCCAGGTCTTGTGGAGCTAAAACCATGTGCAACACTGGTGCCGGCAGCTCCCACCCCAGGTTTGGGGGTTGCCGAGTTGACATGCACACTATGGCCCTTGAGAAGAAAGTCCTCGCCACACAGACTTTGTGCGACCACGTGGTCAGCAAATGTGACAAACGCAAAGGAGCGGAAAGGGCGCGGAATATAGACATCGAGCACTTCACCGTAGTTGCCGAAGAATGACCGGAGATCATCAGTAGTCATGTCTTCTGTGCAACGGCCAACGAAGATCTTACGACTTGTACTAGTGATGCCCTCCTACAAGTGCAAAACGACAATTAAATAACAACATTGGTTGTCGAGCTCCGGCTTCATAACTTTAGTACAGTTCAGTACTATTATTATGCAGTATATTGTACGTGGGTGTTAAATCACTCCTTTGATACTCTGGTTTGTACTGTGTGAAGGATGACTACAGTGCTATGTGTGACCACGCATGACAAGCATCCAGAATGATGGACACTTACAGATGATATCCGTAGCAGCCAACAGAGTGATGATATGTTGTCTATCGGTTTTACAGCACCTTTACTACTGGTACAATGATCGTGATTATTTCACAAAGGATAATTATCAATAATGCAAAAATATGACCATATAATACTGTATTAGATGAAAATACAGAGATTTACTTAAATCAAGCACCATGGCCCATGAAACAGAAAAATGACAGAAACAGAGGAAACAGGAAGCAAAAATAACAAATTAATGGACAGAACAAGTATGTACTCAAGCCATCCCAGAAAAGATGTAATCTCTGACTACTGCAAGTAGCTGATATGCAAATGAAAATGTCAATAATGTAATATTGGTGTTGGCATGAAAGTTACAGTGCTACATTGGGGAACTACACAGACAGTAGACACATTAGTTGATAATGCAGATATACGCACAGTACTGTAAACTGATGTACCGACTAGACTACCGTGTATAAAATGGTGCTTTTTTGACAAAGCCACATTTGACAATGATACATTTAGCTAAACTCAAACAATTTTTTTCAGATAAACAATACTACCATGCTCATACATAATAATCAATGTACAGTGCATGCAACAAACTAGTTATAACAATTTCAATTACTGGTTGTAAGGCACTTCGTAACTAGTTAAGCAGTCATCACTTGACATTCGTCATGTGACAACTGACAATCTCCATAGTTACTGACGAGACTATGAACTGTTTGCGCTTAATGCTAGTAGCAAAAATTCCAAAAATTGGACGACTAAATAAAAAAGCTGATGATGATGACGATGACGAAGATGATGATCCGTATATATAAAAGACTCATGAGTGCAGTGCAGTGCCAACAACCTTCGAGCTTGGAATGCGTACTTCACACCATCTGCTGCCAATGAAGTGTCGCTGCTGTGACAGACACTGAATCTGAGCTTGAAAGTCCGCAAACCGAATGAAACCATAACCCTTGGAGTGGTTAGTAGAACCATCACGTTTCACCTACAGATCACATCAACTGAATGATTCGCCTGTCGACAGTGTTGCCTTAACACTTTTCAGTGCACTGACAACTACAGTTAAAATTTAATGGACATTTAATGGGTCATGGAACAGAATGTCCTCTTCCCAGTTCACTCTGTTGCAGCTTGCGTCTTTCTCCGATCAGCAGACCAGCAACACTGTTGAGCTGTTTTCATTTATTTCATGTTATGACCCACAGAGTCCACTCATGGGCACAAAGTATAGAATAACCTTCCATATGAATGAAAGAAATAAGAATAAGAACATGCGTTTAAATCTGGCATTTCTGAGCATGAATACTCAGCAGCAGACAGATCAAAGAGCTTGTTGGGAGACTGAAGAGGTGCTACTTAAGTCGACATTCTGACCGACTGCTTGGCATAAAGAGACTTCACTATACAAACAGTGTTTTCACAAAAATCCAGGAACTGCTATAAGCATTAAGTACTACAACAGTTAGTACAGTACTGTCACCACATCACTAGTAATATTGCTACTAGTCAGAGATAAATGACAGTGACACAATAAAGACTCCACCTGCACCAGAACAAGCTGACCATACTGAGAGAAGTACTGTTTCAGATCTTCTTCACTACTCTTAAAAGGTAAGCCAAGTACAATAAGATCGGTGCACTTCTTCTCAACACATGGTAGTTTTGATATTGGTCCAGTTTCTGGAGCTCCATCAGCCTTTCTCTTCAGTTCTGTACATAACATATCACCGTGTTTGTTCAAGTAGAAGTCTCGTGGTGCAATTTTCACTATTTTATAATGTAAAAATTCATAAAACAGTGCACATGCATTATGGTAACAGGCATCAAGCATTACATGCGGGCCTGTGGCACTCCTCTGCTGCTGAAAATTCCTTGCAGGTGAAATGCTAGAGGCAGGTAATGGTGTTAAATACACTTACTACTTATCTACAGTCAGGGTTGGGTTGCAACGAAGTACTGTTACTTCGTTACAGTACTTCATTACTTTTCTGAGTACTTCTTACTTGAAACAAGTTACAATTTTATGCTGTACTTTTACTTTTACTTTTGTTACTTTTTGCAAGTTAATTTTTACCTTGTAACAAATTACTTTTAGCGGTACCAGAAAGTACAAAAGTACTTTTGAATAATAAATTGTGTTTTTGTGCCAAACCACACTAGAATGAGTTATGATCACTTTCACTTCGAACAACAGCTTTTGTTGCACATCACGCGAATCTGTAACAATTCTGACAGTTGCTGACTGATTGATTTATTAAAGTTTACATCACAGACATTGATTTTTACGTAATAAGATTATGTAAAAAAAGTTGGCTTTTATCAGCATGTAAGCCTAAATGTTCTTACGTTGTGCAAAAGTACTTTTTACGGTAAATGTTCCGAACTGGTACAGTCATGTGCTGAAGTGTATGTGCTGAAGGCCTGTGACACATGTAGTGATCGTACGGTCCGGCCTTCCCTGTTCCGAGACCAAATCAGTAACTTAACTAATTTGTTCCGGCCGGAACCGAACCGAACCAGACAGGATATTTGCATTTGCTAACTTGCTCTTTGGTAACATATAGAGGTCGAAAATGCTACAAACATATATTGACCGTTCGGCGACATATCTACAAGACATTAGAACTGACTTTGATGTCAATGAATTGTTTGCAGTATACTTTGTTTGTATGGTTGATGTGAAATAAAAGGACAAACATTTGTTTTGTTTTCTTATGCGGCCATTGCGGCACAATTTCGGGTTAGCCTAAAGTGCGAGTTGGACCGATGGCACAGTACCTTCTTGCAGCAATTGGACACAGGCATTTTCAGTTCAGTTCAGTTCAGCAATTTTTAGGAGTGGCTAATTATCTAAAATCACTTCAGGTACCATTATGATGCGAAATAACAAGATCAAAATATGGAGTACACGCTTAGAACTAGGCTAGGCCTATGTAGGCTACCAGACGGCCCCGGAGCAACACTGTCGAAACAAGAGTCACAGCATTAAGACCACGGGGTAAAACAATCGATCAGTGCATCAAAAGCACACAATAAGTCTTGAAATAACAAAATATAAAATTCACATATCTTTAAAACAAATATTTAATTTAACAGCCACACGAAATCCAGCAACAGTGCAATAGTCACTACACATTTCAACAGTCACATTAACTTAACTAGCAGCAATATCAGTTAATTACACTACATATATTGCAGCATGAGAGGAGTGACAATTTCTAGGCTACTATTGAAATTGAAACTAACAAATAAAAAACACACATATTGTCTTTGGTAATGCAAACTACATCTTCTAAATGTAAACTTTTGTACGACCGAATAGACGGCCTACGTCCAAAATTACTTAATTCTTTGCATATTACTTATTTGTTTGCCATTATGCCATAAGTTGCTTTAGCATACGTTACGTTAAACGGAAGTCATTCAAGTGTTTACACAACTTGCAAAGTAAACATTGATCGATTAAATCGGTAACAGATCGAAAATGCTTTGCAAGGTCCGGCTCCGGAACAAAAAATATTCCGAGACCGAACCGGAACAACGTTGTTCCGGGCCGGAACAGTACCAATACCTGTTCCGGTACTATCTCTACAACAGACAGTGACATTAACCAGTAGAAAACTAACGGGAAGACTATACCGTCTTCAGTAACGGGCGGAATCTAAGAGAGTAAGTTTAGAATCACGTCCGATTTGACAGTCTTTCCCTAACAGCTTACTAAGTACATATTATAACTACCATAACTACCCTAACTATTATACCATATAGCAGGTGGGATAGTAGGTGCCGTTCTTGCATTACGATGCCATGAAAGCGAATATAGACGAAGCGACGACCACTGAGCGTCAATGTCGCGTCCGTTTTCCTTGCGTTATCAGTGATCGGGCATGCGGCGTGGACACGATAGAATTCGGTCACGGTCAGTAGGCTACGCGTGCTGTGTCCATCGTCAATGCATTTCTCTTTCGCGAAAGCAACTGCTGGACTTCTTAACAGACGACGCATAACCATCCCGTATGCAACTTCCTATTATTGATTAATAGTAACTGACATCCTATCTCGTACCGTTTCGGAGTTATCGCAGCTTATTGTTCAAATTTTGGACACTGCGTTTTTGAGCCACCCTTGGGTGGCTTAGGGACAATTACGTACGATTTTGGGCTCACTGGAAAGCGTGTAGTGGACTATTTGTTCAGATGTCGCAGATGCGCCTGTGAATGGAATTAGAATTAGTGAATAGTGATCATGGATAAAGCTTCATACTGTTGGCTGGTGCGGCCGGTGTGGACAATGCGGTGTTTCTACAGAATGCCTGAGATACTGACTTAATATTGGTGGTGTTGTCATTCACGTTTGGCCAGTTTGTGCAATTGGCCAATACGAGATTTAGACTTGCTGACGATTCTCGCGAGAATGGCTGAGCGATCGGAGCCCTATTGTGAATATGGCACCCTAAAGTAAAAGATTACCAAAGAGGTAATGTATCGATAATCCGAGGGTTCGATAATCCGATATCTAGTATTAGGGTTAGTAGGGTTGGGTTACCCTTACTGTAACGTTTAGGGTTAGTAGGGTTAGCGTTATGGTTAGTGTCAGGGATAGCGTTAAATAAGTACCGTTGTGA
>Ga0209562_1001130_pt1 | contig 10034 bp, 7 predicted proteins | sample WorMetvacBELIZE2_FD_187399 | JGI IMG/M metagenome (GOLD analysis project Ga0209562, IMG submission 187399) | Marine gutless worms symbiont microbial communities from Max Planck institute for Marine Microbiology, Germany - Olavius vacuus BELIZE.2... | ecosystem: Host-associated > Annelida >...
CTATTTAAATTATAATTTACTTGGTTTTCAGTTGCAGTAACTTATTAATAGGTAATACTAAAAAGCGTCCGGAGGCGTACAGCTACTGACTTGAGCCTTACCATAGCTGGTCAGGAAGACAATGCAGGAACCACCGCTTATGCTGGGAGCAGTGTATTTGCACTAGGACGGCAGCTACGAAACATATCATGCATTCTTTACTCAAATGCGATGCAAGTTAGACAACATTAACATCAGTGGTCTGGAATTCGGCGCAGGAGATCTAACTGTTGGCTCGGACGAGGACAGAACTTTGACGAAATCAGTGGAAACTTGTGGGCAATCCTATAAACGGCGGTCCAAAATTCTTGTACCTTCCGCTAAACCCGACACTAACCATAGCACTAACCCTACTAACCCTACTACTAAGTACCGTGTTTAACATGATACAAGAATTTGGGACCGCCGTTTATAGGATTGCCAACTTGTGTTCCACAAGCAAATACACTTCTTTGCTGTCGACATCTTGGGAAAATGTGCGAAAATAATTGCAGGATCAGCATTCCAGCGGAAGTGTAGCAGGCGTGTCTTGGATGCTGAGGGACTTGCAGGTGGGCGCTTCCGGAGTCTGGACAACTCTTGACACTTCCAGACGCCTCCGGACGCTTTTTAGTTTGACCGTTATTAATACGAGATTTAAAATTATTCAAAGTTGTGCATTTTATATAATCCACACTAATCCACGAATGTACTTCATCATTATGTTCCATTTACAGGACTCCCAGTTGTCCTGAAATGCCTGATATTCCGGAAATTTTAAAATTGTCCTGAAATTGTCTTGAAATCAGAAATTGTCCTGAAATTTTAGTAATTTGGTAAGAATGTCCTGATATTGACGTTTGTTATGCCGTAGTTACGGCATTGTCTTTATTCTGTACTTGGTTACCTCAACTGGACTCTGTCGTTACCAGTACTTTTGGCGGTACCGGTACTTACTTATTTACTACAGGTTCACCTTAGTATGTTCACTTGTGAGCACAGAAAAACCTGCATTTTTTATGTCTTGACTTGAGCTTTGTGAAACCGGCAAAATTGTCCCGAAATTTACTAAAAATTTGGTCCTGAAATTTCACTTCTTGTTTCTGGGAGCCCTGCATTTACAATTCCAGACAACGTCAACTGATATTGCCATGGACATAGTCGAATTTAGTGATGTCACTGCACTGTATGTACATGCTTTTATGCCACTTTCTGTGTATTAATTTTATAAAATGCAAATGTGTAGAAGTGTTAACATAAATCTGGTTTAGCAAGTTAGTAAGTAGGGTTAGAGTTCGCATTGTGGTTAGATTTAGGCAGGGTTACGAAATAGGCACCATTTTTATTACAGAACAGTTACAGACATATGATAAAACACTAAAACAGTGAACTACAGACTGAAAGATAATACTTCCAACGATAATCCGGAATGCTGTTTCATCAGTGGGAATTTTGTGATCATACACTGACATACAGACACTCCACCATACACCTTCTGACTGAACCATCAATAGTGCCTCCAACATAGGAGTTGGTAGTTACATAGTTGGTTTAAATTTATGAAGCGAAATCTGGGCAAAATTTACGGACTGACAAAATATTTTGCTTACTTTATGGACATGTCTAAATTCCGATCATTTTCAAGGACTGTCCACAAATTTGTAGATGGTTGGCAACCTGGATTTAGGTTTAGCTAGGATTACTTAGAATTAGGGTTACACTGTCCTGTCATATTTGCACTTCAACTTTCTCTGGTTTAGCAAAATGATGATGACGATGATGATGATGTGCAATGATTTAATGTGCACTTAAAAAGCTGACTAGAAGCCAGCTTAGTGATGTTATTCAGCCTAATTCACCCCTGATAAGTCAGTGCAAACCCCATGAAGTACAAAAGTCCAAATGTGCCCTTACAAGACGAGCAACTACATGTAACATGAACCAGCCAACTGAGAACCGGCCAACCTTCAATATTTGCAATTCAAGTTTGGCACATAGCCTACTGTATCACATGTACTACAAAATTGATCAACACGGCAGCTCGTCTTGTAAGGGCACTTTTGTACTTCATGGGGTCAAACACAATGATTTTTGCTTTTTTAAAGGGGTGACATATGACACCCTTACACTGTGTTATAAACTGATAAGTTTTTTTTACATTGTTCTATTTATCTATCTACCTTAGCCATTCCTGCAGACCCATTCGTCTTACAGTGCAAATGAAAACAAAGCCTTCGGCTTCGAGTATTAGGTGCTTGCAGCATGATATCGTTAGTCAGAAAGTTGGTCACACAATGCATAGTTCGTTACAGGTTTGCTAACTACCGCTGTCACTGTAAAGTCCTTACGTTAAGCAACAAGTAGTGGTGCGGTCAGTTAGTGTCTGCCCCTCCAGTGAAAATGATTTCTTAGACAAAGTACTGGAAGCTAGTGCAGTAGTTCTTATAGATTTACTGAAACAATAAATTCTATCCGTATCAGAATCTCGGAGCATTCACTTCCATTCCTATAGTATTCCAGCAGATCTTTGCCCATACCTGAAGACTGGGATTTCAACCATCTCCATCCCCGTGCATGGCATGCAAACCTGTACCCTGTACTTAACACTGTTTGTTAGGCACCTAAAAGGCATCTAGCCTATAAAAAGTCTTGTTGAATATTCAGCAGAGCTTTGCTAGTCACTTGAAAAATAAGTTACCCAACTAAAACTGTAGTGACCACAAATAACAATCTAGATGTGCCAAAGCTGAAGTAGTAGGAGCAGTAGCATTGTTAATATATTGTTTCTTGCATTATATTTATGTGTGACAGGTTGAGTTAGCATTGTGGGACACTGCTGGGCAAGAAGACTATGATCGACTCCGTCCATTATCATATCCAGACACTGACGTCATTCTCATGTGTTTTTCCATCGACAGTCCCGACAGCCTGGAAAACATCCCAGAGAAGTGGACGCCGGAAGTCCGCCATTTCTGCCCGAATGTTCCGATCATCCTTGTCGGCAACAAGAAAGATCTTCGTCAAGACGAAACGACCAAACGCGAGTTGATGAAGATGAAGCAGGAGCCGGTCAGACCGGAGGAAGGCAAGGCCGTCGCGGAAAAGATCAGTGCGTTCGCATACCTGGAGTGTTCAGCAAAAACCAAGGAAGGCGTTCGACAGGTGTTCGAGATGGCGACCAGGGCAGCGCTTCAGACGAAGAAGAAGAGAAAGAGTGGATGCCTGCTAATCTAGATGACACAGCGTGTAGCAGGGTATCGCTACCAGCAGAGCAGACTGAGGACCTAGTCATGCCGTCTGCTGCACTGTACAATTATTTTGTGAATACCATAATCCCAGCGTAGAATGCAGAGCTGCTATTTTTGTGGTACGTTACATTGATATACCAGTAGTGTTAGGTGTTAGGCATCCACGTAACCCGTTGAGTAGTCATTCAGACCTGCCTTAGCCCGCAAGAAAGTGGGCATACTAGACAGGTAATGTCTGCACATGCATGATGCCAAAAAATGACCCCCGCCCCCTGTTGCTGTTAAGGACATGATTAAGCAGCATTAGCTGAAAATCTGTTTAAAACGTGCTTAGTAACCAATACTTCAGCACTGCATTGGCTATTCATTGGCACAAAGTAAATCTCGGTAACCTTGCGCTAAAATATATCCACAACCCATTGCATTTCGGCGACTTACGTGGGTTCATCAGTGTATGCGAATTCTAGCAAATTGGCACCAAAATACCAAATTATTGGCATGTAAATGTCATAATGCACTAAAATGGTTTTGAGTGCTGTTGTTGAATGTACTTGAAGTGCAGAAAACCTGTTATATAGCAACATCAAGTAAAAAAAACTTTTCCAGTGATCAGTGGCTGGACAAAGTGGTTACAGCACAGCTTGGAATGATAGCTGTAATCTCAGAGTCTTCCTGGCTGTCTACTGTTCCATTTGTCGACTTTGAAGCGATGATGATACAAACTAGAGACATAAGTAGTGACTACTCTAGGTTGTTGAAATTCCCGAACGACGTTGATTTAGAAATAGAATCTAGAAATAATGGCTTCATTAACACTTGCCTTTCCACGTTGTTTTCAGAGATATTGCTTGAAATGTACTGTGAATAAAAATAATGCTTCACACACCATTGTTACTATATTATACCACATCTGCCACTTGAAATCTAGTCATAACAGGCAGTAGGAAACCTGCAAAGACTGATGTCGGTGGAAAATGACAATATTTTGTCAAATGCATCAGGTAAAAGGAAAAATACACTGCTTAAGACGTACTACATTTCATGACACATGTGAGCAAAACAACCGAAGTGTAGTGGCAAGCTACTGCCATAAAGAAACTTATTAAGTGGTCAAAAAGGACTGAAATAGGTGTAAAGTGGTGTAGATTTCTCGAATTAAAATGAGGACACTAATACAAGTTCCGCTTAATCAAACATGACGTCATCAATATGTGAAGATCGCCGATGATGGTCAAGGCACTGTCCGTTGTATGTCCACTTTGGATATACACGCTTGTAGAGGTTCAACAGAACTGTGTCTTGTGACTTGAGTTGCCCATCAAATATGCATTTCATGTGACCATGAGTACCTGGTTACAATATACAATAGTTATCATTAGACTCATTTAATATCTGCTTAAAACCAAGGTTATACACTGGAGACCATAACTCATTTTGGCTTCAAGACGTCTTGAGACTAACGATAAGAACTTTAATGCTTGTACACTGTGTCTCCAAAAAAGTTCACCCTTTAGTAATGTATGTACATGTAAATGGGTAAATGATATTATCCCTTAAATTCAGTATGGTAAACCCTTCTCCTTGAGTGCATATTCTGCTGTTCGTCAGATGAGATGGCTCCACTACATACTGCACCATTTCTGTTCAAGTTCGTCTCAAATCCAGCATTTGAAATTTCATCTCTCACGAATTCTGCCAAAATTTTAGTGTAACCTTTCAGAACTGCCAATACATTGCCACTTGTAATCAGTTTTAACTACAGCAATTACTTAATTATATAATATGAATATGGGTAATATATTGCAGTTACTCAGGTGGGGATTCAGGGGGTTTTTCAGGTTTACAGAAATCTTGTAAATTTGGCTTTATTTGGTGCAAGGGCAACACATGCTGCACTGACTATCCCTGTACACAGGAAGTTCATGCGTTTTGCATAGACTCTGTGGCAATGCAGTTGGCTTCTACAGTGTGTTTAGAAAAAAACGACCAAAATGTTTTTTGGTACTATCTTCTATAAAACTCGGGCAATTCTGATAAAATTTGGTATACTGTTTTCTGAATAAATTTGCTGCAAAAAATATATAAATGTTTTTTCCACCTCACCTGAATAATGTCTCTACACTACCTTGTGAAACTTGAAATGCTCATAAGACTCGTGCTACTATTCAGTTGTTACAGGCAGAAACTCCAGAATTCATTCCACCTCAACTGTGGCCCCCAAATTTGCCAGAGTTGAATCCAGTTGATTACAGCATGTGGTGAGTATTGGAAGAAGTATGCAAAATATGCATCATTGATCTAAACAAACTGAAACAGCGACTGAGAACTGAGGGGGCCAAGCTGGATCATGTCGTCATTGCGGCAGCCATTCGTCAGTGGCATGGTTGATGGCTCCAGATCAGTGATGCATGTTTTGTACACCTGTTGCAATATTTCCCATATGCTGTTATAAACTGAATTCAAATCTGGCGAAGTTGGAGCACACAGTTGAGGTGGGATAAATTCTGGAGTTTCTTTTTGTAACAACTCAATGGTATACCATGTGTACAATTGGCATTTGGAGTTTCACAAGGTAGTGTATAGACATTACTCGGGTGAGTTGGAAAACGTTCACATCATTTTGCATCAAATTTATTCCAGAAACGGTGTACCAAATTTCATCGAAATCGCCCCAGTTTTATGCGAGATAATACAAAAACATTTTGGTCTCTTTTTATCTGTACACAGTGTAGTTACAGTTAAACAGCATGCAACTTTACAAGCCACAACCATCAGTAGGCCACGTACCTAATGGTTCTTTGATGTTGCCGTGTCGACCCCACTTTGTCCTAAGCTCCACTGGCTTGAACCATAGAATGTCCTCTGAAAAAATACCGGTACAGTCCGTTATGTACAATACACACACGCAGCAATCGATCAGAAACTGAAAAATGCCACGTCTACATCGATACATCGAACTGGGCTTGCCTGGAATAAAGTTGATGAAATAATACTTAATTAGAAATCTTCATTAGAAGTCAAGACAAACTGATGTACGACCGACGTCAAAAATGGGATTTAAACAACATGCAAAAGTTGCCGTCAATCACGGGAATTTTCACAAAGGAGTTTGAAACACAGGCTCCAGCAACACAGAATGCTGTCTGCAAACTTGGAATTTGTCCTTGGCACAGTGTAGTCTGAGATACTGTACTGGCAGAACTTGGTGAAAAGACAGATTATGACCGATTGGTGTCAGCGTCTCTGGCAGAAGACTGGCTAGTGTGCATGGAGGTACCACTGCAACTTTAATCACATTTGCTCCAGCTGATGCAATGCTGAAAAAAACGAGACTGAGAAACTAGTCGTGAATGATCTTACCATTTCTGACTGTTGTAAGTCGTGCAAAAAATGGCAGTAAGGGAGAATTTTCCGCCGAATATAATTGTTACCTGTGCACCATTTCTGTGTGAGAGCACGCACGCATGTCTGTCTATGCAGAAACAGAAAAAACTGTCAATCACAAATTGACATAATGTGGTGTTAATATGACAGGGTTTATTAACCGCGGTTGAAGAACATATATCTGACGACAGCATGTTTCTTGTTGATCTTGAATGGATGTCCACTGAGCACAATACGCTTGATGACGATGCGGTCAGGATCAACGGATAACAGCCGGCCCGCAGCAACAAGTTTCTCTGCCCCTAGACAACCAAAAATGTTACGCTAAAGCTAAAAATACACAAATACAATTATATCTGGCCACATTATTAAAACCAATGTCATTAATTATCACACTGAGTTTCTACCTTCAGAAAATCATCTTCACCACTGTCTTTATTCATTCGCTGCAGATTTCACAGAAACAAGATGGTGAAAGAACTGTGAAAATCGATCAACGTCCATCAAAGTTCTGGACGACTGGTGGCAATTTTTTTGACTATTACTATTACTGCCACTACAGTACTACTGCTATTACTACTACTACTCACCATCTGTTGTGTGTTTAAACATGAGCACGCCAGCGGGTGGAAACATGATTGGAGCATACACGCTTGCGACTACTGTTGCATCAGGCGGAAAAAATCGCTCAAACTGCAACAGAATAGCACGAAAATCATCAATTCACAAAGTAATGTAGGCAGATGTTATGAACCTATTCAACACGCAGTAATAACAACAGAACGACCACCACCATTGGTAGAAATCATTCTAATTAGAAATATATTGTTATCATGGCAGAGCCACTGCTACAGAGCCATTATCAGAATGCTAGCCTATAACAGTACTAAGCAACTGTGACTTACAAAAGCAGTTAACTGACATCGGCCATAAGGCTACCATCATCTACACCCTCCATCAACATTTTACCATTACTCAGCATGACTACTGACACACATTCCACCACCCTATGGAAGCTGAGTTGACCTACGCACTGCAGTAGGGTGTACATTGGGGTGGACCTGGTGGGACTGAAGCCCAATCCTTAGGACCCTATCTTCCTTCAGTGCTTTGACACTGTTGGTTGGTGTCTGGGTTCAATTCCCGGTGCTGAATACTTTTTTCAGTATGTAACCAGCCACCCAAGACCAACGCAGCCTTCCATCCGTCCAGGGTCGGTAAATGAGTACCAGCTTTGGCTGGGAAGGCAAAGGCAGGTATGGATCATTCCGTTAGTGGATGAACACGGGGTGTGCAGGTAAAACAGCGAGATCCCTTGAGAACGCGTGCCACACCTGAGTGCCATAGAGTGTGTTTACGACAAGGCACTATACAAATCCACATTTACCTTATTTTACCTTACCATTTGACCTGTAAAAACCCATCCCAGATATGACCTATAATGTGTGGTGGGACGTTAAACCAATACTCACCTTCAACTTCCAAGACTACATCACAATCACAGATACTATCTCATCTAACACACAAATGCCCGTGGTCGGATTATATGCTGTACAACCCAACACATGAAATGTTACCACTGGACCCATACAACATGCTAACTAGTGTTTGATATTTTAGCATGTGGTTTTTTACTGTTTGTGTATGCAGGGGTGGATCCAGAGGGTGGCCACGGGGCCATGCCCCTCCCCTCAAATACCATAGAGAGGTTTTTTAACGAACGTACGCTTTTTAACAGTTTTCATAGCTATTTTGGAATCCATTTATTATTTATTTAAGCAAAACTGCAATCAATCACATTCGTCAATCTATGCTGCTTTTGTGGATTTGCCAATTTGTTTGTGGCACATAGTTACTATTTGTTTCAGGGACTGTGTGTATATAACTATAACTTTTCTTACTTGGGGTCCATCTGTACACACATCTTGAACATATAGGCAAATACCAGTACTAGTAATAGGCCTATCATATATACATGTTGACTGATTGATGTCTATAGTATAGACACATTAGAAAATACATTTGTCCGCAATAATTTAGTTACTATTCATCACTTAATTGTGGTCTTTTCCTTTTTAGCCTGCTCCATAGGCCTTGTGAACTGCAAGGATAATCGTGTCAGCATAAATGCCAAACTGCACCATTTCGAGCCAAAAAGTTTAAAAAAAATTTCTGTGGAGGGGCTCCTCCCCAAACGTCACCCTCTGTTCGGCGCCTTGATCCTCGCAGGACCTAGGCGCCTTCGGCGCCTCATGGCCGCTCCAAACAAAATGTCTGGATCCGCCCCTGTGTGTATGGCACCCTTGAGTCAGTGGTTTCCATATTACAGCAACACATTATTTCCATGATCAAAGCTACACACGGTAGGACAGTTCACCTTATGTTTATTCATGTTGGTGTGCTGCGAGTAAATTGGACACGCAGTGAATCTGCGATAACCGACGTGGAACGTCATCTCTTCTTTAGACTTGATCGGCTCGTCGTCGTCATGGAACCGCTTGACAAGAAAATGCATGACTGACATTTTCTGCTCGTGCGGCAGTAAACCAAACACGACGACTGGATGACCAGACTGGTATGATTCTGCATTGCATAACAAAAAAAAACAATGACAATAATAATAACAATGAAAATAAGAAGAAATACAGTAAAAAAACGAGGACGATATCGAGGAAACACTGCTCTTGTTCCAACATCTGTTTGTGGTTTTGCAGAGAGGGAATGTGATCTTCTTCCAGAACAGCATGATCACGAAATGAAGCACAGTTGCAGCTATTTACACTCTGCTCAGTTTCAACAATATTCACGCCTACAGGGCACCCTCCCCTTTTCCCCTTGTCCATTTACTTCGTCATCTTTTGTTTTTACTTTGACACTGTTGGTTGGGTCATTTGATCCGTAAAAACCCGTCCCCGATATGACCAATAAAGTGCTTGGTGGGACGTTAAGCCTTACTCAATCAATTCACGCCTACAGGGCCCCGTGTAGTAATAATAATAACGAGTAGAGGCACTGTGACAGTTCATCCGGTTCATCTGATGAATTCAGAACAGTACCAGGTGTCTGCCAATCCTCAGACCAAGCCAACCAAACTGAATTGTGAGAACGCTATCATCTAAATCCACCGTTGCTATTTATTATTATTACTGTTCAGCCAAAAAGCTGATACTAATTTTTACCATACCACACAGGCTAGAAGGCCAAGACGATCTCGGCACTGCTGTAATGTTTGACCATATAATAATAATAATCTTTGTTTATTAGAGTCGAGACATACCGCTCAACCAACACAGAGACGACACAATCAACAAGTGGCCATGCAGGTCAGCACAAGTACAAGTGCCGGCACGCAGGCCAGGTATAACAACAACAGGGTTTAGCACA
>Ga0209562_1001131_pt1 | contig 10032 bp, 7 predicted proteins | sample WorMetvacBELIZE2_FD_187399 | JGI IMG/M metagenome (GOLD analysis project Ga0209562, IMG submission 187399) | Marine gutless worms symbiont microbial communities from Max Planck institute for Marine Microbiology, Germany - Olavius vacuus BELIZE.2... | ecosystem: Host-associated > Annelida >...
TCAATGGGTGTCTCAAACATATCTTGCTCCTGTTTTCGTATGGATTTGAACATAGTCTTTGTACTCAATTGCTTATGAACGAATTATACCTCTCAAATCCTTTTATTTTAAGTTAGTCTTGAAAAACTTTGTCGACATCTCCCATTTCTCAACAGGCCCATGATCCATGAACACAACAGGGAACAACCTCTTCTTTTTCACTCGATTCTTTTACCTGTTGAACCTGTTGAGAAGTAGGATGGTTCTGATAAAAACTTTCAGAACCATCCTAACACAAGATGATCGGTAGATTTATAACTCATTAAGTATAAGAATGATGTGGATTAAATTTCCTATTATTAAGGCTTAATATGTGCGACCGATTCGAACTGAAAATGCGACTTTTTTCAATATACCCTACACAGGAAGACCTCTCAATCCTTACCTCTCTCCCGCTTAGGTAGAACAAACTTGTTCGGTCAAGGCCCCTAACAACTCACAGGGAGGGCAGTTCGCAAACTTGAGCTTGCGCATTTTATTTCCTCATGTTACGATCCCTTCGGGGTTGATCAGGACATGGGTAAAACAGATATGGACTGGGGTTCTCCTTGGTGGAGAAAATTGTGGCCCGTGCATAGGCACGAGTGTAAAAAAGTCATTCCTCTTCTTCTGTTAAAGTTTCTCATTTCTGTCGTCTATTCCATTTTGACTTGCATGAAGGACACCCTGGTCGTCACCTCAGCTCATTCTGGTGCGGAAGTGATCCCCATATTGAAGGGGTGGCTTGTTTTTCCTTTGGCTATCTTGTGTGCTATTCTTTACGCAAAATTGTTAAATCATTTCAAGCGTTCAACCCTGTTTTATTGGATTGTCTCCTGTTTCTTGTCGATCGTTTTGCTATACGGCTTTGTGTTATATCCCTATGCTGACTCTCTCTCTCCCCACCGGTCGGCCGACTGGCTCGTTCACAAATTGGGAAGCTCTTATTCACACTGGATCGCAGTTTATCGACATTGGGCCCATTCTCTTTTTTTCATTACGGCTGAGTTGTGGGCGCAATTGGTGATCTTTACCCTATACTGGGGGTTAGCTAATGACCTTTTCAAAATTCAAGAAGCCAAGCGCACCTATACGCTCTTTATTGCAGCGGGAGATTTAGGGGCTATAGTTTCTGCTCCATTAACTCTATACTATGTCAATAAATATTTAGGTCAAGGGTTTATCTTTACTCTGCAAGCGTTGGTAGGGTATGCGATTGCTTGTGGATTGTGTATTCTCGCTCTCTACTGGTGGATGAATTGTTATCTTCTCAGGGAAAGTACATCCGGGTATCAAGCTCAGACGGATGTTTTTCATCAACGGACTAAGTTAACCCTCAGGCAGAGCATAAGGCATATTATGCGCTCGAAGTATCTATTGGCCATTTCTGTGCTGGTGATCGGGTGTGCGATTACTATTAACATGGTGGAGGTCACTTGGAAGGCATATTTGAAGATTCTCCATCCGACACCTGAAGCATATCAAGCCTTTGTTGCCAAATCGACACTGATGGTGGGGAGCGCTGCTCTGGTCACAGTGTTATTATTCGGTGGTCATTCTCTTCGCATATTTGGGTGGCATGTAACCGCTCAAGTCACTCCCATTGTCATCGGAGTCACGGGCGTGGCCTTCTTCATACTCTGCATATATGAGGGTACTTCCCTTGCCATCTGGTTAAAGATCACTCCATTGGTTCTGATAGTATTTGTTGGAGCCTTTCAAAATATTATCAGCAAAGTTGTCAAATATTCTTTTTTCGACTCTACGAAGGAGATGGCCTATATTCCCCTTGATCAAGAATCTAAGCACAAAGGGAAAGCTGCCATCGATATGGTGGGCTCTCGTCTGGGAAAATCAGGATCTTCGCTCATACAAATAGTAAGTATGCAGTTGGTGGGAACAGGGTCGATTATATTGGTCACCCCTATTTTACTTCCCACTCTCATTGTTATTGCCGGAGGGTGGATTTACTCCGTGGCCTACTTGAACCGAGCGATTAAGGAAAAAGATTTGGAAAGAGAAAAGCAGCTCGCTGCTGCGCTACAAGAGGAAATGGCATTACAGAAACAGCCTCTACAACAAGTGTAAGATGCCACGCTTTTTTTCTCCAATTCTGAAGGAAGTGTAATCCATACCCTCTCAAGCCTACCTAATGGTATAGAGCGATCGTTTCCCACGAGCATTTATCGTTTTGCGGCAAAGTATCTGATAATTCTCCTAAAAAGAGTGGGAATCTCTAAAGAAAAAAGATCAATATGGGTAGAATAGCGGTCACCTTATGATGAAAAAATAACCGAATCTTATGCGCATCGCTCATTTATCCGACCTACATTTCTATCGTTGCTCCTATCAACCGATGCAACTGCTTTCAAAGCGATGGGTAGGTAACTTCAACTTTTTTTTTCATCGTCGCTTCCAGCATTCGACCAAACCCCTCTTTTCCCTGCCTAAACTGCTCAAACATTTGGCCGTAACTCATGTGATCATTACAGGGGATTTAACCACAACCTCTCTACCCGAGGAGTATGATCTTGCTTTTTTTTATGTTCACCTGCTCAAACAATGGAAGTTTCATGTCTTTGTCATTCCAGGCAATCATGATCACTATACAAAACACTCTTACCAAGTCCAACGTTTCTACCAATATTTCCCCCCCGCCTTTAGTTCTAACTCTTTCAATCTAAAAGACCATAAAGTCACCAAATGTCATCTAACTGAACAGTGGAGCTTGGTTGCACTAGACACCGTAATACCAACCCCTCTGACCGCCTCCAATGGCTTATTATCTACTTCAGCGGAGGCTCACCTCTTGCAGCTGATGGAACATATCCCTCAATCCAAAAAAATTCTCTTGATCAACCATTTCCCCTTCTTACAAAATGACCGAGCCAAGCGCCTTCTTTTGCGCGGGGAACGCTTGCAGTCCATCTTTAGACAATACCCCAATATCTGTTTCTACTTGCACGGTCACACGCACCATTCATCAACAATTGATCTGAGGGCGGAACATCTGCCAATCACTCTAGATAGCGGCAGCCTTAGCCACCGATCTCACGGCTCCTGGTTATTAATCGAAATAAGCCAAGAGGCTTATCAATGCACTACCTATAGATATCAACGCGAAAGATGGCAAAAAAGTGACTGCGTCACCTTTTCTCCTTACCTCTAAGGAAACCTCTTTTGCTCGTTTTCCTCCTCTACTTCCTCTGTTTTTTCCTCCTTCTTGCTTTCGATATCAACCCAAATTGGAGAACCCCATGCGACATGACCATCGATTTGCTCTACGCGCATATAGTAGTAGATGAAGGGTGGGTGATCCGTTCCTTTTTCCTGTAACCCGATAGAGTCAATCCACTCACGATCGTCCAAAACGAATTCAAATTGATCCTGATCTTTCAACGAATAGGTTTGAAAAATTTCCCCATTTCGAAAAATTAAAATTTCCTTAATAGCAGCGGTCCCGACCGCATATCCGGTAATATGCCGGTTATATCGTAGACCGGGCTTCAAACGGGTGTTTAGCTCGCTTCCCATGAGGGACTGGGCAATATAAAAGCCAACAATCATCCTAACCCCTGTCGTCGCAAAACAGGCACGCTGCGAAATAGCCTGCACAATTCCCTCCTTAGAATGGTTAGTTGTAAGGAGCGCAGTCAGCCCAGGGAAATATTTTGTCTTGCCTTTTTCAAGACGACATCGCATAAAGTGCGAGTGTCCTCCTCCCGCAACGAACCCAAAACGACGATTTTGGTTTAGGGCCCTTCTAATCGACCCTTCTGTTCTCTCCTCCACTTCCCCTTCCTGGGAAAGGATAGGAAAGAGATTTCCCTCCTTCACAGAACATTCTGAAGAGCCTCTCAAACCATAAATTTCGACGACTTTCTCATACTCAGGATGAAAACGGTGAAAGTCAAAATAGGTTTCTGTCCCCATGGTCATTGAGGGAATGGACATAAAATCCTTAGGGAGATGGCTCGTGTAGACTTTTTCCAAAGGAGACTGTTTATGATCTTTTTCCTTTTTTTTAAACATTTGCTTGTTATCTTTCAGGTATACAATCTGTCTTAACCCTTCTGAACCGGGGACACCGGCCCACTGTACCCCCAAAAAAGTCGTAAAACGGTGATCCTCATTGAATGAGGCTACCGAGCCAATCATTGACTTCCACCTTTCATTTTTTACCTCATCTTCATGCTCAAAAGGGAAAAGAACAAAAAATTGCAACATTTCTTCGTCCCGGTAATGGTGCAAACAGGCCTCTATTTCCTGCTGTTCATGACAAAGCGAAGCATCCATATGAAATGTCCCCCAACAGAGGCGAGGCATACTATCCTCTGGTACAGATTTGATAGGAGGGGAATAAAAAAAGGTCCCATCCGCTAAGTTTTTCAGTTGAACGCGATAAACCCCACACTCATTAAAATAGATGTTGGGAATATTGACAAAGCCAGCCTCTGGAACAAACAACTTCCAATTCATATGCCCTTGAAAATTCTCATAGGACAATTCAATCAACGTTCCTTCTGAAGCTTTTCCCGTTAGGTTGCCATACCGATCTTCAAAACGTGTGATGAGATCAAATCGTTGATTTTTATAGACGACTGAAGGAGCGGCCATGCGAATATGATGAAGTTGATTTCCACGCACATCCACATGAAAAACCTCCGTAATTTTTTGATCTTTTTGTCCTTTGGGCTCGATACGGAGATAAAAAGGACGACGCCTTGCCGCATAGCATTGAGCACGATTGCCTTTCTGCTGCACCTGACCGAGACAAGAGGTCCCCACGACAATTGCAATTTCATTTCCAGCGTGCACTAGAGAAGGAAGGATAAATTCGAATTGAGGAATCTTGTGACCCTTTGGATAGATTGCCTTTGCCTCTACGGGAGAAGAATCTTCAGATAGGGTCATCCAAATGACATTATCATCTCGTTTCAAATCAACGTTAGGAACCTCCCAATCCATCTCCTTCCCCAACGAATCTAGGTCAAAGAGTAATCGGGTCCCCTCGGGCAGGTCAGATGAGGAAAGATAGATAAAATGCCATACCTGTCTCTCCCCGGCCAATGCTATTTTCGGTTCAACATAACTTACAGAATGACGCATATACCCCTGGCCTTCATTAAGGATTGATCCAAAACACCCAACTCTCGCAATAACCCTATTGGATCACCTGAATGACCCAAAAAATAGGCATCCTTTCAACGCACACTCTCCCCAGAGGTAGAGGGAAAGATTTTGACCTTTTCCACGCTTCTATGGTTAGAACTCACCACCTCTAAATCGAATAGATCGCTATGCATTCGCCACCCATTCGAAGGAATCATCCCCGTCCGATGAAAGAGATACCCTCCGACCGTATCATACTCTGGCTGATGAGGAATCACAATACCTAACTCCTTTTCCAGGTCAACAATGTGCATTTTTGCATCAACCAGCCACCCTCCGCCCGCTAAAGGCACATAGAGCTTTTCCTCTTCGATCGTATCATCCTCATCGATAATATCCCCTACAACTTCCTCCAAAATATCTTCACAGGTGACAATGCCAGCAGTACCACCATACTCATCCACTACAATAGCCATATGATTGCGCTGATGACGGAACTCTTGCAAAAGGTGAGAAATCGGCTTCGTTTCAGGAGTATAGAGCACAGGCTTGATTAAATCTTGTAACAAAGCCTTCTTAGGGGAAAGGACGGGATCTTCCGCAGTGCGAAAATAATATTCCATCACATCTTTGTACAGGAGAACTCCCACAATATCGTCGATTTGCTCTCGATATACAGGGATGCGGCTATACCTCTCTGTAGTCATCTTTTGGCTTGCTTCATGGATCGTTTGATGCGTAGATAGCGCCACGACATCCATACGAGGAACCATAATCTCTTTCACTACACGATCATGCAAAGAAGCAATAGCGTGGACAAGGGAAAGGTCAAGTGGTTCTAAAAAATTCCCTAGGTCCTCTTCTTCCATCCAATCCAGCAATTTCATTTTTGCCCGCGTACGATTCATTCCCCTGACTTGAAAAATATCTTTTGATAACAAGAGGTGATAGCAATAGAGAGAAAGCCCTATCAAAGGAAAGAGACAGAGAATGAAGACATTGGCGATGAAGGTGATAAAGGGCACTACAACATTAGTACTTCCTCTTCCCATCCACATCGAAAAAAGATAGACAAATGATCCAAGAGTGATTGAAATCGATAAAGAAGACAGGGTAGAGATGAGGAGGGTCCAGTGACCTGCCACCTCATCCATCATGATCGATACAGCGGAGAAGAAAAGAACAAGATAAAGAGAATAGAGCAAAAAAAAGGTCCATTTCAGGAGATAAAGCACATTTTGCCAAGAATCTTTGGGAAACCAACGGATGACAAGAGCAGGAATCGCGAAAAGCCAGGGATGCGCTTTAAATCCTTGATAAACTTCCGCTTTTCCTAACGTGCTCAAGGTTTGGATCAACACCACTAAGGAACTGCTGCCCACAAGAAAAAGGGCAGAGAGCGACCACAAGAGGCACAAAATCATTTCACGCTTTTCTTACCAAGAGGTAAGGGATCTTTGCTTGGATTTCTCAAACACTGTTGCACCGAGAGCGCATCTGTCAAACTCGCTGGAGAGTGCCCTGACTGAGAGAGACGATCCACTTTCCCTCCTTTTTGGTATAACATCTTTATCATAGAGACGGCTTCCTCCTCAGAGGAATGTATAACGGAAAAGTGCATCGGGGTAAACCCTTTGTATGTTCCTTGGGAAATTTCGGCATTCACCTTAACCTTTTTTTGAGTCAACAACCGAACGATCCCCACGCGAGAACATAATGCGGCGAGGTGCAGAGGAGTTGCCCCTACACTATCTCCTTCCGTCATTTCCACATCCGGCTTGACTCTAGGGTCTTCCAGTAACAAGGCAGTCTCTTCCTCATAACCAAGCATGGCAGCACAGTGTAGGGGGGTCAAACCCTCACGCGTTCCTGCATTCACATCGACCCTGGGATGGCTCAACAGCAACCTCAAGAGGGGAAGGTTACGCATGAAAAGAGCATAATGCAATGGTGTGCAAGAAAGGTGGTCCCGGCAATTGGGATCAAGCGTTTGCACTTTTAGCAAGAGCAAAGCCCCCGGGTAATTGCTAGTGAAGATCGCAATGTGCAGAGGAGCAGATTGGTATCCATTCCGCTGATTGACATCCGCTCCTTTCTCAATCAAATATTGGATGATCAGATGTTTATCCCCTCCCGTTGTAGCACAACAGGCCAAATGCAAGGCCGTATTTTGCTCCCTATCATGATGGTGAACCATCTCTGGATGAGCTTCAATGAAGGGACGCACCTTCTCCAACTGCCCATCCAAAATGGCAGAAAAACATTCGTGAGCGTGCTCGATGCCGAAAAGCAAATGACAAGAACACGCAAGCGAAAGGAAAAAAGAAGCGACCCTCCCCACAAACCTTGTCATAACCGGAGCCCCATGCAATGACCTGAGAGATATTTAAGGCAACGGCCCTCTTCAACGCGCATCTGCCTTCTCTGACTCCCCGTACGGTCGTCAAACCCAATTAAATGCAACAATCCATGAACCAAGTAAAGGGTGAGTTCCTCGTGGGGATCGAGATGATGGACGGAAGCATACTTCTTTGCGACAGCGGGACAAACCACGATCTCCCCTAAGATAAACCACCCATCTTTGGGATCAGAAGGGGAAGAAATAGGGAAAGACATAGAGTCCGTCGGCCCAGGCCGCCGAAAATATTGACGATGCAGAGCACAGCTAACCTCTATGTCCACTAAGTGCACAAACACCGCGTCGCAAACCACTCCCTTCATGTCCAAAACACTTTTAACCACCCCTTCGACCCGAGTAGAATCCACTCTTAGATCTGATTGTCTGTTTGAACAACTTACCTTCATTTTGCAAAAGGCGTCTTGGGCAACCCAGTGATTCTTTTGTTCTCTCCGTCCACCCACCTCCCCAACTTGCGCAGAAGATCGATCCGCTCAAACCGCTTCAAAACGGTACGCTTCTTGACAAACTTGCTCGATTTCCCATAACTGGGATGTCTGGACATAACTCAATTCCTCACGACTCCATTCCCCCCACCTTAGCACAAAGCGGAGGACAAAACCTTCTCTGAAGCATGCACCAAAGGGACCCTCTGCGAAGTGCACTCCTCCTCCTAATCTTCAGAGAACTCAGTGTAAAACATCTTCATAAAATATGCAAAATGAAAATCGATTTGCTTCCCTCATGTTTGTCTCCTCCACGAACGCATGCGTTTTATTCCCTTTTTCTTGACCCAACCCTATCCTTCGCCATCTGGGCAGTCCTTCAAAGCTAACCTTCCCAACCAAAGAACCACAGTATGTAACAAAAAATTTTTTTGTCTTCCCTTTAAGAAATTTGACAAGGGCGACAAGAGTTAAGGCTCAGTTAATGCTGTTTATCGGTCATAACCAAAAAAATGGCGGCTTGGCTGAATATTTGGATCTATTTGCTACCCCCGTGAACGCGTACACGGACAACACATCTACCCAGCCATCCAAAAAGACCCACAATACATCCGAACAGAGACTTAAAAAGTCCTATAAACCACCCGCACACCACACAGATAGTTCGTATAACCAACGTATTCCTGTCCCGTTCAAGTTTTTTAAAAATATCTTCGATATGTGACCTTTTTGTTTGGCAAACTTCCCTCTTTATTCGTTCGAAAGGAAGAATATGCCAACTAGTTATAAGAGTTAAAAAAGCCCAAAGCATCCTGATAAGCTCCTTATCTTCATTCGTAAGCGGGCAATCAAAAGCGTCAGGAAGAGAAACACGCGCCAACAAAGAACGCATAGTATCATCCTCGTGTATTCCACCCATATTTATTTTTTCTAACAACCGTTCTACTATTCTCTTTGCTACTTTTCGTACCAAATCTTTAGCATAGGTAACACTGCCTGGATCTCCTTCGTAAGACACCTCCGGTGATATGCCTTTCCACCAATCGAGCACGAATGCATAGTAAGTAATTCTTTCCGGCAGGGAAAGCGCTTCCTCGCAAACATCAAGAAGACATGAGTCTGTGATTAAGGACAGAGCGAAAAAACGCCCCATCTCCTCCTCCGCCTGGTCACTTCCTGGTTTCTTTAAGGGAATAGAACAAGCCCAAAGTTCAAGTGTGCTCGTTCCACGGGCATCTTTCTTCACAAGTTGATTAAGACGTTTCTCAAACATGACGTTGACGACCATCTTGTCTCTAACCGTAGACACAATGGGGGGTAGCAAGGAAACTAGGAAGAAAATTGGGAAGGAGCGACCCCGCATAACAGGCTTAAAGGCAGGATTTTTTGGCATGAGCCCATTATCTGGCCTATTATACCCTGTCCAGGGGGCGCAGGTGCAGTTGAAGGCGTGGAAAAAACCCGATGGGGGAGACGGAATTCGGCATAACACGCGATTTGCGATACAAAAGACGGGAGAGGAGAAACTCCTATCCAAGGCCGCCCTTTCCACACTCCAAGCAAATGGACGCAACGCGTTGATCGGACGAAGCATTTTGACTCCCTTCGGTGTATGTCTTTACCGCAGAATTGTAAACGTTTTACCATTTTTTTCCATAGCACTTTCTGTTTAAAGATAAAGTCTCATCATCCCGAAACGGGGACGTTTTTACTGGAAAGAAGGGGTTTTTCGACTAGAACAGAACGGTTTTCAACTTTAGCGAGCGATCTACGATGTGAGCCAGACGATGTGGGCTAGGCAACCCTGTCTGCGACCAGTGCGCTGATTGTACACGCCATGTCGATCTGTGGTCGATGTCCCTTTAAACGATCCAAAAATGCGCTTATGGGCCTGTTGAAAAAATGACCGTTTTTGGGACAAAACTTGAAAGGTTACTAATGCGATAAAAATTTTTAGTTTTTGGGACAAATTATGACTAGATTTATGCTTGCCCTTGTCTCTGATTTGATTATTTTACTCCTGATTTTGTGTTTTTTGCAAAATCAGGGCAGGGGGGA
>Ga0209562_1001132_pt1 | contig 10031 bp, 10 predicted proteins | sample WorMetvacBELIZE2_FD_187399 | JGI IMG/M metagenome (GOLD analysis project Ga0209562, IMG submission 187399) | Marine gutless worms symbiont microbial communities from Max Planck institute for Marine Microbiology, Germany - Olavius vacuus BELIZE.2... | ecosystem: Host-associated > Annelida >...
AAGAAGAATAGAGCATTGACAGTAATGATACGGCATCTGCAGACACAATAAAATGATGATGATGATGATGACGATGTTGCGCAGAGCAGATGACGGACTTCGGGTCCATGGAATGCAAAACTCCACTGATGTCCGCTGCTTTTCCAGCACAGCTTCGTTGATACTACATTAGTACGCTGGTCACTCTGACGCGATGAGACGCCTCACCGGCTGCATATCACGTGCGCATGCAAAGACACAGCTTACCTGGCTGGGAACATAACACAACTACATAAAATTAGTCTCCGCTGCATTGCTACTTGAGGCCGCCCGTCCTGCCAGTCGTTCTCGGCTTTTATCACAAGGCCGGCTCCGCTGACCCACAGTGCATTTGCATACCAAATTTTAGGGAAATTGTAGAGGGCTCCGGTTCGCCCCACCTCTGAATACGCCGCAAAATTTTGCCATTTTTAGGCTTTGCGTATATATACACAACACACGAAATTTGGTACAGACATCTCTACCTGAGGCCAAGATATGCCCTAGAAACGAAATTCGAAAGTGTGACAACTGGCGACTTATTTTGGCTGCCTACGACGACCCATGCACGTCGATTTTTTTAGCCAAATCGGGCAATCCATGACTGAGTTATTGTGGCAACCATTTTCAACAGTGGCGCTGGCTGCCATGCTGCATTTGACCGGAAGTACATTTAACCATTCCACGGCCTCTGTGGCCCTTTTCTCTGCTTTATATACCAAATTTAGTGGAAATATCTCGATCTGCGGCCGAACACGAAATTTTATATTAACGCCTGCTGACGGCTGCTATCTACTTCCGGTTCCGGTTTTGACACGTAACTTCCTCCGTGGACTCATAAAGCACCAGCCTATCAAATTTCAGCACAACCGGAAAGTGCACGGCAGAGTTATAGCGTTGAGTTGAGTAGACCGAATTGTATCAATTTGGGAAAAACACAGGCACGTCATCGATGCTTAAGCTTTCTGTGGATTTTCGATATGTTGCTCCGTAACGTTGTAAGTGCGATTGGGGTCGAAAACTGATGCCAATTCGCCCCTGTAACATTAGGGGATAAAATGGAAAAATTGTCTGTCATTTTCGTGCTGAACATAAAGACCCAACCTCTCATACTTCTTGTCGCGGTCCGGTCCGCAGACTTGGAGATTGGCGGTTCGATAAAAAAGAAAGAACAGAAAGTAAATATACAACCTTTGACTGTGTCGGGACTCATACCGACTAAAAGTGAAAATCGACAAAGAAGTTTTTGCTGTTTCTGGCCCACCCTGCCGCCGACATGTTACGTGACGCATCGCTGACAATAAGACTCAGTTTTTGTGCTCTTGAAGTCTGTGCTATTCTGCAGAGCTTACGAAACAGTAAGTAAGTAAGTAAGTAAGTAAAGTAAGTAAAAGTTTATTGTACACATGTCAGTCGCACATGTTTACAGCAGTACATGAATAAAATACACATTACACTAAAATCATAGAATAAACCTAAATGAAAAATCTTAAAAATCACAACAGAACCAGACAAGACTAAATCTGTATATACACAATCATACGTACTGAAATAAAGAACGGGCAATAAAGTTTCGTTTATTGAATTCAAATTTAACAGTAGGAATTCATAGCCATGGCCACGCGCTCTCAACCTCATGGCACCCGGTGGCTTACGTTTGGCAGTATACAAGTGACACTACCATATAGCGCCTCTATACTTGATAGCTTAGGCTGTAAGGGTTGCTGCGCAAACAGAAATGTACTTACTTACTTAATTACTTATTCGACGCATGCTACTCACAAGCAGAAGTACGCCGAACGAAATTAAACGCAAAAGATCGTGGTCAACTTATAGCGGTTTTACGGCTAGAGTCGTCGTAGTGGTGATCCCGCGGGAATGTCAATAAACTAAGAGAGGGAACGCGAATGGGAATAACGATTGGAATTGCTATACGGAAATGGGACAGAATGGGAATCAGAAACACATTCCGGCAAATCTCAAGACTGTGCTGTTATCGTGGCCAAGCCTCAACTGTGTAGTAAGCTGTGTTAACCAGATCATTAAGTCCAGGCTGGTATACTGTGCTATTTGTGCACGTCGTGTGTGGGCTGTCCCAAGTTACGATTTATGAGATGCGGGAACTTTCGTGAAAGGGGATGGGAATTCGAGTCAAAAATTTCATGGGAATGGGAACGAAAATGAGAAATGAGTTTGGAATGGGAATGAGGATTGAAATCCGTTCGTGTTGACCTCTATAGAGACTAAACCGATACCGTAGAGCAGTGATACTTTACTCGATGATAGTCTTGGTCTCGAGGCGCCGCGAGAGCAAAAATTAAATACTTGGTCTAGGTTTTGGGCCCGAGACAAAAAAAAACTTCGAACTCTCATTACAGTGTGCTGTGCTGCTTACTGAACCACTCAATAAAGCCTCGGTCTTGGTCTTGAAGAAAAAGTCTTATTTACGCGTCTATGACTGCCGTAGAGTCGTCGTGATCGTCGTCGTTGGACGGTCCGTCGACTAGCGCCGCGGCCGGCGGCCTAGTTGTGCCCGATTGATGCCGTTCCGAGCGCCGGGCCGGCCAATGGCCGGATAATCTGAACAGCGCCGTCGCCGACTGAGAGAATGACTGTACTGTATGTGCGAGCCGAGTCCCGGAGACAATTAGCGACGTCGCGGGATCACGGACTGTCTGACGTCTTGGGGGATCGCAAACGCTTTCTGATATCATTAAGTAAGTAAGTAAGTAGGTGACGTATTTCCATGGCGCAAGTAAGCAAACAGCGACGATGCGCCGAGGTCAGTTAATTCCAAACAAAAATGCTTTCAGCTATATATTGATTGTCCATAGCTAATATCCTGCCATAAGACGTTAGATTTCTCCACACCCGAGCATCCTATCGGCAACAGCGAAGCACTAGTCGCCATTCGCCCAGGCGTCATATTCTTACATTGGTAGTAAATGACATTTGTGCGCTAACAAGAAACTATACTCACCAAGAACTTCTCGTGGCATGCGCGCACATAGTTGTAACGTCTTGACATGTAGTATTAACCGTTATTTGTTTGCTTTCGCCCGAGGAGTAATAACCCAGGGACAGAAAAAAACCCGAAAGTATCGCAGCGCAGGAATCACGTGCGCCCTGGCGATGGCAACACGTGGGAGGGGCACCTGCTGTTCCACTAATGACGACTGATTATGACGTCAGAGTCGTTGCGTCGTTCAAACAGCTCGCTGGAGCTCTACGGAGCGGTCCGGCGCACCCCGCCCCGCATGCCGACACTAACGGTCTCGACACTCGTTATGCCCGCCTGTCCGGCATGGAGCTGGAAACATCATCGTAATAACAAAATAGGGTGAGAGCAATTTCGGTAGTTTGAGTAAATTACGTTTGCACGCGGTTTCATACTGCTCGAACGTACCGTTTGTAGGGCTCTATGCTGCGGGAACCCGAATGCAATGGACTTTTCAACCTGTCGAATGCAATGGCCAAATGTATCATCCGTGAACTATTCGTAATGTCGCATACCAACGTCACTGGACTCGAATGCGTGATATACGATGACGTAAAGGCATAATGGAAGCTTAACGCATCCTTATGTACAGGATGAGCCAAAAACTGGACCACTTTTAGGAGATTATAAACTCTGCATATGATGAGAAGGGAAGGCGTACACGAAATCTTCAGGAGTAAGAATGACATTTTGAATGTCACCATATTTGAATATTCTTTGTAAAGAGAAACCATACCACATTGAAAATACCAAATAATTTAAGCATAACGTTCAGGTTCAGTTAGTATATACAATCCCCCTCAAATGCGGGTTATGGACATTAGTATTTCAACAGAATTCAACATGTCATCATACTATGTAGGCCTACCATAAACACCATCGCTGACCTTTTAGCAAGCGTTCCAGCACCCCTGTTCAGTGGCTGCGCTACACCAGGGCGCGCCAGGTCAAATGACCTTTCTGGAAGATCCACCGCCCTGGCTTCGCCATGCCTACTGCTTTGCTTCGGTAATAGTGTAAACAGAAATAAAAATGTTTCCATATCTGACAGCTTTATTTGTTTTTGACAGTGAAACAATCAGCGGCATGGCGGCCTGTGTTTTGAGGGCGACGACTAAAAAAGTCCACTTTTTTGAGGAAAAAATGCATCCGGTGACCTGGCTGGAGGATTTTCTGACCTCGAAATGATCTGGCTTTTTACTGCGCTGGTGTTTGCACCTGATGACCTGCCTCACAACCTTAGTGACCTGGTAATGACCTGGCTGGCTGCCTTGACGTCCTGGCACCGCCACTGCTGTTATTGCCTCGTAATCAGCAGTGTAACGGATCTCGCTTCAGCTGATCAAAGTCTCGGATCTCTTAACGATACATTTTTCTGCTGCAAAGTGCTTTAGAGTAAGCAGTTAAACAGAATGCAGTACGATCTACTCGATGGGGCGTTTTTTGCTTGTTGGTACGCGGGAAAACGAATGACGCGTGAACGGTACACGCGAAGCGACGTGGTATATAATTTCGGTCGTGTCTGTCCCTTTGTCTGTCTGTCTGAGGATAACTTTCGAAAGCTTTGACGTACGAAGTTCATCTTGGCACATCCGGTATTTCTCCTGGGAATACGGGTCATGTTCTTATATGGAGGTCATCGGTCAAGGTCAAGGTTACAGGAGGAAAGGTCGAAAATCCATATTCCCGCAATGTAAAACTTCGATCGGCCATAACTTCGATTCTATAAAACATAAAGCCATGAAGTTTGCGTGTAGCATGAGGTTTTTTGGCTATGGCGGATCGAATGGTGTGACCGCCATCTTTGTTACGTGACCGGAAGTAACCAGGCGTACGTAAATGCACACATTCGCCGGTGGTCGGCTTTAGATTAGAAGGCAATCTTGTTATTATAGCCTAGTATCGTTTCACTGTATCTGTACAAAGAATATCTAACTGTAATGAAATTCAAAACGACTGAACGTTTCGATATACGGATCACTCCGTGCTTTGATGATATCCGGTAAGTAAAAGATCGCCTTTCTGTTTCATCATATAGGTACGAGTTAAAGACTTTTTTTAAAAGATCCAGTTTTTTTTCTGGCGCACTCGGTATATAAATGTTGTGTAATACGAAACAGGCTTTTCAGTGCGACGTTGCTGTCAGTTGCTGTCGTCAGTTATGACTGCTGTTATTATTTATGCAAAAATAACGCAAAAATATAAACACAAACAACGGTTTGGTGTTGACCTACGACGTAGTATTTTTTGTAGTAAGAAGGTTCGTTCTGCTGTGTTGCTCGCTCTGCTGTTTTTACAGCGCGTCCGCATTGCTCGCAATGCAGACCACTGTAATAGCCAGGGGCTATCTGTCTGTCTGTCTGTCACGTTCCGGTGTTTTGTCCAGACGAATGCTCGTGCGGTCTTCAGCTTCAGGTATGACAATCATTCTGGACCGAGAGACAGACAGAGATAACATTATAAGTAACACTATACGTTTCAAATGAAGTCCAAACATATTATTAACAGCAAATGTCTGGCTGAGGGCTCCAGAAAACGGAGATCAGCGCCATCAGCTGGGCCCATATGGCTCGGAAATGGACTTTTTGTACCGCAGCTGGTTAGCATGTCTTGATCGATGTTACAATTCTACACGTTGTGCGTTAATTAACGATTTATTTGCTCGCCGTGATCGGCAATTATTGTGTCGCCGCGCCGCTCGAGGCAGGCCGCTTTCCATAATGGAGTTATTATAACAGAGGCGGAGAGCAGCTGCAGAGCTGCAGTAATAACTCTTGGCTATATACAGACGCCGTGTTTGGTCTGCAGTGCATGGTTACCGGCTGCCGTCATTGATAACGTCAAATGTCGCGTTGTCGTCTATCTCCCTCGGGTCGGCCTATTCGTTAACCTACCGCAGTCGCTACAGTACAGTGAATGCTTTATTGTCCGGTTTTTTCTCTCTCACCACGTCGCCATATATAACGAAAGAAATCACACTACTGGAATCACGTGACTGGCGGCGGCAACGTGTGCGTGCCCGACGCACCTGCCGTTAAACGAAGCTGTGGTTTATACAGGAAAAAATACTATACAGTGTGCCGATCCATTGCACATTTGGGTTTCTATCAGAACGAAAATGTCATGACAACGTTTGTCTAATTCATAACAGTTTAATGCACTTAAATCTATAGGGTCGGCTGAAACTTTTTTAACGTTGTAACTTTTTCGTTCGATTTTATCGGCTCGAATGTGTGACGGTTTTGTACACATACGTTATACCGTTAGTTGTTAAATCGATAAACACGAAAAGAAATGCTACTGATGTGGAATAGTATATTGGCATTGATTCCACTGTTTATGAGATGCTAGATACTACTAGATGCAGCTCGTACATGGACAGATATAGCCACCACATGCGATCGAAATAAACAGAATGAACTAACACAAAAACCGACGAGCAAAGGAAAGTGAGACCAAATATAGCAGTATATTTGGTAAGACTAATAATTGTAAGAGCAATCCAAGAGTCCGTGAAATAAATAAGTAAGTACGTCGTGACTGTTATTGTTGCGATATAAGCACAGAATTCAGAAAAGTTAATGTGTTTAATAATGGGAAACTGTTTTCCTATACTTCTGCTATTGTAAACGTGTGCGCCTAACATACAAGATTAATTACTTATTTACTCGCAGAATGACAGAGGAAAAACTACAGAAAGTAGCGGGAAAAGGAGCACACTCAGCACAGACGATGGAGCAAAGATGTGTAAATCTGGCAGTGATGTACATGTATTTATATTTAATGCACGAAGACCAGCAACATGTTGACGAAAGCGTGTATGCCGGAAGCGCGGCGTGCCTTTGAGATGAGCGTATTTTCGTGAGCAGTGTCAATAAAAAGTGGCGCTAATGGAACCGACTGGTGCAATCCAGTCCATTTGCAGCCGTCGTCCATTAGGCTGTTGCGTGCTACAGTACGTAGGCCTACGCTCGACAAGTGTCTTCCCTGTTTGCCGGACGGAGTCTTAGCTGCTCGAGTGAGTGATGGTCTGTGTGTGATGCACCGAACGAATGCGACATTAGCAGATAGGTGTAAATACTGCGGTACAGTAAGCAATTGTCTGTTATAAACCGCTGCTTTCTTCAACTACACCACTGTCTCCGTATAGTGACTCTCCCAAAGAATGGCTGGACTGTCGAGTTTAGTGTAAACGTGCATGATCATAAGTTAACCTCAGCCCAGGTCCGGATTTGGGCACGGGTCAGGGTGTGCCAGTGCCAGGCTTGCCGTGGATATGAAATTATTCATCAATATCTATTATCCATATCCACAATGCCCATCATGTGCAGGCTTACATGTAGACATACGTACTGAATATCCGCAAAGTGCAGATGGTTTCTACTACTATACGATATTGATTATCGCAATATCGATATCGATACCATAATTGGTAAGTAAGTAAGTAAGTAACAAACGTTTTTTGATGTAATAAATGCAGCGCTAACCATTGAACACTGGTGTCGACTTTTTCGTAATTTATTGTTTTGATCCACGTGAGACTATTTCAGTGTCTGAAATTACTATTTCATGGAAAGTCATACATATCATTTGCAATTATGCATGTTAAAATGTTTAGTAGTTTAAAATTAAATTCATAATTTTTTCGAAACGCTTAGTACATCTACAGAAACTAACTATGTAAGAATGTAAAATCGACCATCAAGTACAAAATGTGGGCATGATGACATATCAAAAATCGATATTAAGGCGGCCGATATGATACGATTCTACGTATTGATATCGAACCGCCATATCAATATAGACAGTACATCAAAGCACAACTAATTGTATGACAAACAGAGTCAACTTTTATTCAAAAATGGATTACATTCTAGAGTTTCTGAAGAAGAGAAGCTCTGTCTGCGTTTGGGACGTCTGTTCGCTATCAGCGCGGGGTTGGCAGGTGACGTGACGTCAGCGTGTTTATACTTCCCAGGTGTCATCCATGGACTCCTTAATGATAGCACCGGGAGTCCATGTGTCATCAGTGACCGCGCTAGCTGCATGAAACAACTACAGTGCCGACCGCCTCGCTGCAGTGTTTAGCGTAATTTCGAAAAGCTGTAACTGTGTGACCTTAGGTCAGATTACGGAATAAAATAATCGATCACGAATATAAAAACCATTCTGCAAGCTGTGTCATAGTTTTAATGTTTACAGAAAGGAGAAACGCAGATTTTATTGGAAAATTGGAATAAGAAGAAAAAAGAGAAAAAAGAAATAATAGAGAATCCGCAATAACAACAGGGCGTCTGTGTCTCCAACGCAGACACAATTATTGATGTCACTAAATCGAATTAGCGATATTAACAGTTAAATACCGATATCAAATATCCATGGATATATCCACAGCATAGCCCAAGTCTGATATCCACACATGGATATATCAAGTGGCGTCACTAGAAAGTCTGCTACAAAGTTTCTTTGTGTGAAAACTGTCAGCAGCAAGGTTGTAGGGCATTCATTGGCCTAACTATACATGCAAAAATGATTGGTGGGGGACGTCCCCTTTTACCTGAAATTTTGGGCCAAATTGACCACGTTGGAGCGAAATCGCCGATTTTCGATCTATTTTCGTTTGTAGCGCCTCAGCCGTAAAATCTAGCGAAAAAAGTTCAGTTAACACTAATAGGAAGTCCACTACGCGCTTTCCAATGAGCCCAAGATGGAAATCGTACGTTGTCTCTAAGCCCCCCCCCCCAAAGGGTGGCTCAAAAACGCAAAGTGTCCAACATTTGAACAATAAGCTGCGATAACTCCGAAATGGCACGAGATAGGATGTCACTTACTATTAATTACTAATAGGAAGTCGCATACGGGCTTTCGATTGATACCTACCTCGATGACCTTGAATGACCTTGAGCGGCGTTATAGCCCTTATTTTGCGTTTTCTCGCGGAATTTGATTGCTTTGCTGGCCAATTACGTCATAGTGGTTGAAGACATAATGTCCGTAAAATATTGTCTTCCATTTACAGTTTTCCACTTTTGGCCATAACTAACCCACCCTGCAGCGCGGTCTCTCTGCGATAGCTGAGCTACTTGTTTATAACCTTCTTGTTTTTATAATAGGCCATAGGCACAGTGCTTATGGTACCTGCTATAATCCGGAACTGCCCGTGACACGTCAGAAGCAACTGTTGCCGTGGAGAAGGAGAGCCAGTCCGCATTGCAAACCAAGCTGGATATGAAACTGGAAGTGCGACGCGACGGACGTCGTGCGCAGCGGAGTGATGTGACAACTGGCGAACGTCCGTGACAGCACCATTTCGCGGATCATTCGCCGCGCGGCGCTGCCATCGCGTTATCGCTCGTCCATGCATGCTGGCCGCCAGACTAACGGTGCCGGCGACTATCGGACGTATGCGAATCCCATATTTGGCTCCGCTGTCGGTAGCCTATTCCGCATCGGCATCCGCATGGTTCATTTCATTTTCATGTCGAGGATGTGCGTGCTAGCTACTACTACTTAAGTTATCCACTTGATCGGAGCTGACAGTGGGGTCATTTGCAATGACCTACGGCCATTGAACAATTTACTGGCGTGTTGACCCACGTGGCCCATGACACTGTATAATGAACTTTCAGTTAACTACTTTTTCACTTCAACCATTTGTTACAGAATAAGTTTAACAACGTACTGGCGACAGACTGGTCAGCGGGTCAAAAATCTGACTCGTGACCAATTATCGGTGACGACCCAATGACCGAGCTCTATACTTGACCCAAAGAGCTATACTAAAACATTTAACAGGTTATCACTAAATAAACCTAATTAATTATTATGATAGGCTACCAGAACAGAAAAAAACGAAAAAAACAGATTTCGCGTAAACAGCGAAGTCTGCTGTATAGCGTGACCGCTCATCCCTCCTCGAGCCAGCAAAACAATAATTCATGTTGGTCGTACCTGAATCGGGTCGTTTAACAGCTGATTAATATACGGGTAATGTAAAGATTTCAACGTACTGTAC
>Ga0209562_1001133_pt1 | contig 10023 bp, 9 predicted proteins | sample WorMetvacBELIZE2_FD_187399 | JGI IMG/M metagenome (GOLD analysis project Ga0209562, IMG submission 187399) | Marine gutless worms symbiont microbial communities from Max Planck institute for Marine Microbiology, Germany - Olavius vacuus BELIZE.2... | ecosystem: Host-associated > Annelida >...
CGTCCTGAGCATTGGCATGGCGAGAGGCGAGTTTGGCGAGCTAACGAGGGGCGAGGTAACGAGGTTTCACTGTAGATATGAACGGTACGATGACATAGGTCAGTTGATCGTGGTATGTAGAAGGATGCTGAGTACCTGTTACACAGTACACAGTATGGAGAAGTGGATTAGTATGAAAATATTGCATATTTTGTTCTGTAGGTAATGTTTGGTTTTGGGTATTCATGTCATATGATGTTAAGCGAGTTTGTTGTTACTTATCAGTACATCTGTGCTCTATTTGGAGAAGTTTTACTTGGAATAAGTTTAATGATCTGATAATTTCTTAACACCATGATAAACACTGACAGTGATTTTAGGCTGTTAATTATGGGGAAATGGCTGAGTAGCTGTACTTTATCTGCTCTTTGTTAAGCATCGTCCTGAAATGACTGTTTATGAGCATTCGCTGTTTTTCTGTGTTTGAATATTCTGGATGCTTTATGTGCATAGAAAGCAGGTCTGACTGCTTTGGTGTTTGATTTATGACAGTTATCTCCAACGTAGACTTGCAGTTTAATGTTAGCATGTACAAACATGCGTATATTAACTTGCGGCATCTATTCTGTTTTTGAGAAAGACACCGTCGCCGCAGATTCAAGTTGCCGATAACCAAAGTTTCAATACTGTATAGAAACCAGTTTACTGTGCTGTTACTTCTCACAGTGAAGTGTGAATGCCGGCATGTAGAATTGGAGATTTCTTTCAGTCAATGAAGGTGCTGAAGGACCGGTACACAATGGGTGACGTGGTCTTACAGCATCTTCTACAGGTCGAGCGCAAGTTCCTCATCGCGTGCCCGCTGTTCAAAAAGTTGGAAACGTAAGAAACAGTATTTTGTGATTATTAACAGCTTTGCTAATAAAGGTTGTTGTTATATTTAGTATATTTCTTCGTCTTGTGCACACTAACTGTTGCTTCAGTGTGGTCTGAGCTTTAAATTTGTATTACATTTTCATGCATTAATGTCAAGTCTAATGCACGTACTGTGCTTGAAGACAGTTCTTCAGTATATGATATCTGATTTGACAAAGTTCAGAGAGTTTAAAGGTGGGATCTTTTTTGAGACACATTGTAGTGTGCTGGTTGTAGGTTTATTCAGTTTAGAGTTGCAGTTTTACATGTCATATTTTTTTACATTTAAAGTTTTGTTTTATAAAAGATACTGTGGATTTCATGTCATATTCAACTGTAGTAATTTATTTAAGTGAATACCATGGTAACCTTTATGCCAGTTTGCATTACGAGAAAAGAAACAGTTGTATATAGTGTATGAGTACTAGGGATGTGACGGATTCCGAATCCGGTTCAGAATCCGACACTTTCTGAAAAGAAATCCGTCGGATACTTAAAATCCGATTGTGATGGATTCAAAATTTTTGATTCGTTCCAACTCTACAGTTATTGCCAAAGTGCTGCCAAAATAAATCTCTACCATTGTGGATGTTACTCATGTTACAGCAAAAATAACTGTGAATAACAGTACATTATTCGCTGCTGGTGCTACTTTGTAACTGTTTCATTTTAAGTAACTAAGTTGAATCGCAGTAGCCATAATAGCTGGTAATTGTGATCGTGCAACAAATCCGCATCCGATGGATTTTGCACATGAAATCCACATCCGACGGATGTGGATTTAGGCTGGCTCCGTCAAATCCCTAATGAGTACTTGCTATTTTGGTTGTGTGTGTAGCATGTTTGAGGAAATATTTGAGAAAGAAGTTTCTGTAGTTGATGGAGAGTAAGTAGTCTTATGTGTGTACCATGAGCTGTATCTATATCTGTCTTGCCAACACGACAGCAGTCACAGAACATCGATGACACTGTTGAACCCTATAGTCTGTTTAAGGATCTCAGCACGCATGGCATTAATCTGGACACATCATCATCATGTCTTTATGACAAACGGCATATGCTATAGTGTTAAGAAAGTTGCTGTAAATAAGCTATGATAGTATGTGTTACGGTAATAAATGTGCACGTGATAAATTAACAGTCTATAAGCTAGGGTGAGCCGGTAATTTGCTGTCATGCCGACTGGGTCGCAAACCATAGTTCTGAAAGGTGGCAGATGGTGATAGCATGTAGGACGTGCTGGGGTTGATGCTGTAGCGAAGGAAGGCATCGACTCATTGGATGTCCTCTGCAGTGACGAACCTGCTCCACGCAGTTGATGCGTAGGTCAGCGCTTAGAGACTACAACAGATTATTTGACACCCCGGAGTTGAACCCAGGTCATGCTGGTAAGCCAGCACACACCGTGTTGAGCCGTTGATACTGATAGGCATAGTGGCATGTTCACTCGTCGGTGCAAACGGTGTAATATCGGGGGCTGCACTGGTATATAATTTTCTGTGTTCAATGTTGAGTTGTACTGCTGTTTGGATTGATGTGGTTTCAGATGTACTTTATCTGTTCTCTCAATCATCGACCTGAAATGAGTGTACTGTGTTTTCTTTGTTTGAATGTTGTTGATGAAGTTGGTGTGTTAGCACGTACATACATGCATAGATTTGATTTTAGTGCTCTGGGCTGCGGAGACGATGGTTACCAAGAACGCAAGAAGTTCTGCTGGATTCTCTTCGTGTATACTAAATGTACGCTGAATGTTGCATTTTATTTTTTATCATGTATCAGTTGGCCATAATGTGCTTGAACTCGTGATGTTGCTGGTGAAAGAGTCAGAAAGTAGAAACACTTTATGTACTGACTAATTTGCCTTGTGTTTATTATGTTTACTTGCGGTTGCTGTGGTCTGTGCAATCGCAACGAAGGTAATAATTATTATCGCCATTTTACCCTCTTTTCTCTACATCTCCAAGGGAGTTTAAACATTAATACAAGTGTGAAAATAGGTCATTCAAGAGGAGGCGTGCTGAAGAGTTAAACATGCCAAGAGTCTGTGGTGGATGTTGTCGTTACTGTTATTTAATTATTGTGACTGTAATTATGGCTGTTATAATTATGACACCATGATTGCAGCAGCAGTTAATGGTAGTAATAATAACAAAGCTTCTTTGTTTTCTCCGTGCAGTGTGTCATTCATTTGTTGTACCGAAGTACATTATTATTATGACTGTTGTGATTATTATGACTACGACACTGTGATTATAGGATGGTTGTCTCTAGGTAAAAGGGGATATTATCAGATAAAAGGGGATATTATCAGAACTGTTCTGTGTTGTAATGTGCATTGAAGCTGTGCACAGTAATAAGCACACTTAGATGTGCAGTTGTTACAGTTTTCTGGATTGGGTTTTGTCACACTGGGCCCATTTCACTGTATAGATTTATTTGTGTTTATTTGTATGTATTTTATGTTTTTGTTTCATACTGCATACCGCAGTTGTATCATTGTGAGCGCGGTTGGGTGGACCTGATAGGATTGAAGCCTGATCCTTAGGACCTATCTTTCTTCAGTGCTTTGACACTGCTGGTTGGGTCTATTGACCCATAAAAACCTATAATGTGTTTGGTTGAACGTTAAATCTTGCTTAACCTCAGCCATGATTACAGCAGTAGTTAATGGTAGTAGTTACAGCAAGTACTAAAAGATACAGATTACTGTCCGATTCACGAAGGCCTGTCGGGTGGCAGTTTATGGAACTCGTCTGCAACCGCTTGTTCATCAACCAACAGGATCTGAAGCTGCAAGAACATTGACGCAAAGCAAGTGCATTATTGCATGATGTGCTTGTTTACCTGTCTGCTTCAACCAGTATCAGATTATAATGCTTGATAACGGTGATACTGATAATATATAGTTCTTCAGAAATTAGTGAGAAATCGTTGCACTGTTGCAGATGTGAAGTATGAAATTGTGACTGTGTGTGTAGCCGTATCACGTGAACAGAGAGGTGGACGAAGTGAATTGGTTTTCTCGTTTCATTTACTGCTCTGCTGCATAGAATATGTCATCCGTCTAACGCCTTCATTTCAGCTGAAACCACCCTTTGGTATGTTAGTTTTGCAGTGTGTCACCGTAGTTTGTACTAGAAACATTCAGAATACACTGAGTAAATATGGTGAATTGTAGCATGCAGTTAAAGCTGATTATTAACATGGTTATTGTGATTTTCATGTTATTTTTTTAAGCAGTGAAGACATGTATATCGATCGTAAGCCAAGTGATGAGCTATGGCAAAAACTGGACATTTGTATCTTGTTTGGATTGTTTTTTTTCTGCTATTTGAAATAGTGAAAACTTCTGCGGTTCTTTGTTTTTAATTTTTTTAGCAAGTTTTCATAATTGAGCAAACTGTGTCATTTCTCGTGGTAACTGTAGCATGTGGGGGTGCACTTGGCGCCAGTTTTTATATTCCTGTTTTTAATTTGAATTATGTTAGTTAAATATAAATCATATTAAATACCTAAGGATCAGTGTTGACTGAATCTTTACGGAGATGGACTGTCAATTATTATCAATGAAATCCTGGTATGATTTAAAGCAATTGATATTTCAGTATTCTTGTAATATCATTATAACTAGCTGTAATTGTCTTTGGTGGCATTAGCACGAGCAATTGCTGCATGCCTGAGCCGGGATGTGATGATAAAGATGTATCTTTTCTTAAAGTATTATAAATGTGACATGTGCTGTTTGCTCATAGATGCTGTGCGTATTGCGCTGAATGTGACTGATGTTGAAGCTGGGATTCTGCGAGAGCTGTGCGAACAATATCAAGCCAACTTCGATGAGGTGCTGCTGCCTGTGTTCTTAATGTGGACCCTAAGTTTGAATGCTGTGTCACATGCTGTACCATAACTGTCCGTGTTTTTGACATGGCACGGAATGACCCACCTTTCTAGGTTGAGTGTGTGGCACCTGTCACACGTCTCCTACGTCTTGTTGCTGTTACTGACTGTCGTCATGTGGCTCTAGGAGGCCACGTTATGTACTTCACCCCTATGCATCATACCCTGACTTTGGAAGAAAAACCAAGTATTGACATTAATATTGCCTTTTGAGGTTTCGAGGTCAGAATGTGCCGGTCACAAGACCACCTAATGCTGAGACAAGACATATGACACAGCTTTTGAATGAAAGGCTATACAGACTTCAACTTAGTAGAAGTATAGAGAACATTTGACACCATAAGTGACCAACATTTACCACAGAAGATCAAGATTACAAGGTCAAGTTATGGTGTGTCATCAGAGCTTATATCTCCAGAATGAAATGATGCAGAATGTTGAGATTACAGAGAGGTTGTGCATAGCAAGTGTAACTTGCAATGACATTTTACATTCAAGAGGTCACCAGAACTTAAGACTGTATTGAGAACTTAATCAGATAAAAAGTTTACCAGGTCAGCATATAGATGCACTAAATGGACAGCCACATGTGCATCAGTCTTGGTAAGTTCTTAGTCTTACAGTTATAAGCTATAAGAATAAAAGAGTCATTATCATGTCACCATGAAGAGATGTTAACTTATGAACACAATCTTGAAATTGCATGGAGAGCCAAATATATTGTCGGCCAATTCTGTCCTTGTTGCTGTTCATTTATTTAATTTGTATTTTTTGTGCATAAAGGCGAAACTGGTTCAAGCTACGTATGTCAATTCCATAATTCAAAGTCTTCCTCAGCGGAGTGGTGTCATTGACGTAAGTCTTGTCTTTGCTTGTATCAGATAATGTGGAATTGTGATCATTTTGTCCATGTTGATTTGTGCATGTAATCTGATAAACATTTTGTTATTTGAGAAGTATCTGGCTTCAGTTTTTTCATTTTCAGTGAAAGTAAGGTTAAAGGTAGTGTTGTACTCTCTACCATATGAGCTTAGGTGCCGGAGCCGATGAATTTTCTCTCAAGGAATGGGTTCACAGGTGACTTAGTCATAAAACCGGTGGTAGGATGATTCCGGTCTGCTATTCCGAAGGTCTGCTATTCTGAACCAGGTTTGGAAAATGTCATGATATTTTCGAAAATATTGAAAATATCCTATATTTTCGATATTATGAAATTCACTACCAAATAATAGTATGTGTGTGTATGTGTGTACTTTGCATATTAGGTGAAGTACTCTTGTCATTCACACTGCATTGCTGTGGAGAGGTGCAATCTGACAGATGTTGTCCAACACTGAGAAAATGCTCTGAGGGCACAAGTCATAAGCCAGCAAAACACACACACTGAAAATCAAAACATAGTCACAATGTGTCACATTTTTTAAAAAATTAAAAACTTGATAAAAATTGAAAATATCCGATATTTTCGAATGAAAATATTGGATATATATCAAGACAACCCTGTTCTGAAGATATGCTATCCTGACCCTAACCCTAACCAAGGCCAACTCAGCTTTCCATCCCTCTGGAGTCAGTAAATGAGTACCAGCTTCGGCTGGAAAGGCAATGGTAGGTATAGTTCATTCTGCTAGCGGATGTACGTTGGGTGTGCAAGTAAAACTGTGAGATCCCTTGAGAACCCGTGCCATACCTTAGAGGTGTGATCACAAGAAGACGCTATACAAATCCGCGTTTACCTTAACCATATACCCTAACACTAACCGGAATAGCGGATCTTTGGAACAGCGGACCTTCGGAATAGTGGGCCAGTACCAGTAAGATAGCATTACTGTCCGCCAGGTGCATGGCTACCATCAACCGTAGAATGTCACTCCCGTTTGATGACAGTTGCAAGTGTGCGAACAACTTGCCGAGAATTGTTACATGAAATTAGAACAGACAGGAGTCGAACTGCAACCTTGTGATTGTGAGTCTGATGCCGCACCATCCCAATGAATACCAGTTGTTACATTTTATGATGCAGAAAGCAGTATTACAAACTGATATAAAATGGCGATCACTATGAGAGCTTGTTTGGCAAGAAAGACGTGTCCTTGTTGTGAATGATATTGATGCTGCTGTGTGGTGCAGGTTGAGCAGGTTGTCGCGAGTTACCGAGCCAGCTATTGTGAAGCAGGTGATATCGATGAACTTGACTTCCTGTCTCACGAGGACTACCTGGTGATTCCATCATTAGCTGACAGGTCAGTCGCATTATGTCTGTGTGAATCTGCTGTGTTTACTTTCACGCACAGCGAGCATGGTGGCACAATGGTCACGGCGTCATGCTTGTTATCAAACACGCTGCTAGGTAGCAACCTTAGGTGAGTTGTTCACACCATATTGCCTCTGTCACTAAGTAGTATAATTTGGTATTGGTGTAAACGCATGAGAAGATTGCCATATCATGGAAGAGGTCTGGTCTACCATCTGTAACACTGTTTACTGCTGGCTCAAGACCATGAAATGAAGATGAGCGCTGCACCTGTGTGTCACAGAGCTGTGACGGGATGGCACTGACAGGGTTTTTGATTACTTTTTATTTTCCTTACAGATACAGTAGTTTTGACATCCATTTTCCCAGTTTACCTGGGTCATTTGATGGTTCCATGAATGTGCCCAAATGTCAAGGAAACCTTTGGAGGTTGAAGGTTAGATGGTTACTTTTGGTCATATTGCATGTTTCGGGAAGAAGTAGGTTGACCTTGTGACCAAGCGAGATGTATCAGTGCACTTGTTGAGGACTTGAATTCTTACTATACTCACTTAGTTTTCATGCCAGACTCATCACTGCAGTGTGGCTGTGCTTATGGTGGCAGTTTTTTCATGTCATCTTGATCCTGTGCATTCGCAACTTCTGCTGTCGTCCTATACTGTCTTACCTTTCTGTCTGACTGTCAAAACGAACCAAATCACTGCGGTAACTTTTAAACTAAAAACGTTCTCAGAGGCTTATGCATGGGCCAGAGTGAAGAGATGGTTCTTCAACCCATCTCTGAACTGTCCCTGACACTGCACGTGTGTCAGCAGCCAGTTACAGGCATTGGGAGCTTCGACGTGTAAACACCGCCGGCCAAGTTGAGTTCTGGTCCAAAGAACCAGCATGCCATAACCTTCGGCCTGTTCAGACACACTAACAGTTAGTTATTAATTGGCTTACTTGACGTACACCTTGTCTCTCTCAGTGGTCCAGCCAGCTCTGCCTTATGCTGCCACTTCATTCTTCCTCCGGCTGTAGCTGAAACCTCACATTTCTGTACCTTGTTTTTGACGTTTTTTTGGCCGCCATCTTCCTTTGTGGCCTGCAATATCCACTGCACTACCGTAAAAAATTTTAATATAATACGCACTTTTGTATAATACGCACCCCAAACTTTGATGTTAGTTTATGTTAGTTTATCTGTATAACACACACTTGTTCACTGGCATATACAGCAGGCTGCCGCCGCCGCACAAGGCTCATTCCTATATACAAACAGCATGGGAAGAGGGGAAACGTGGGAGTAGTAAGGGAATAAGTCGATCAATCAGCTGGTCCAGCGCATGCTCATCGTCAGTTTTTTCATGACTCTGTTAACTATTTTGAACTGCATGGATTTGACGTACTATATTTAATACAGTTTTGTGAATTTTTTTGTCGTTTCAGGCAATCGAAGCATGAAGCTGTGTTGTCTAGCCAGATGCAGCCACCTCCACTCACTCCTGTCAGGTATTCCAGTCACAACTTTGCCAGCTATGCAGACTGTTAATTTGGCTTATTATTATTATTATGACGTCACACACATAATATAAGCATGATAGAAAAAAATATAATATAAAATAAATAAATGAAAATCAAGCAATTACAAGTTAGAACATTACAACAAAGCAGACAGAGCTTAACTAAATCCTAACTACTGGTTTGTGCACCCAGCAGACAGAAGCACAAAAATATCATCAGCAGAAATATTTGGCACAAACAGTATACCACAGTATAATATTATTAACTGGATCTACTCTGCCCACGCCGAGTGTAGATATATGTAGCAGTAATTTGTTGAAAGAATAGTGCACTGCAATTTTTAATTTATGTGTGTATGTTGCATCGGTGAAGCTGAGTGTGTGGTTGTGGCTGTGTCACAGGACGGCAATGAACTCTGTGCAGCATCTTGCGCATCTGCTGCAGCAGCTGCATGATGGTCCCGCACCAGCACTTGTTGCCTACCTTGAAGTGAGCATCTCCTAACATGCAGTTATTATAACAGCTGTTTCCCACAGGTTTACATGGGTTAGCCAGTTCTTCCCAATAAGTCACCAGAGAAAAACTGCGACTTCTGGGTAGTATTTTACGCCCATTCCCAACCAGTGGTGTTGAAGCATATTATGGAGCAGCTCATAATTTGAGCCGAGGCTCAACATCATCTATGTTGTGATTTGTTGTTACCAAAGTACTATGGTAGCATGCTGCATTTTCACAGACCTTCAGGTCTTACAGGTGTGATTGTCAGATGCATGAATTGTAACAGATTAAAAAATTTAGTTCATCTATGTTTGTGATGTGCAGTTTCCAAGTTAATGCAAATGTTTTATTGCATTGCAACAGAGATGTCAAGTCGATCCAATGCCTGCAGTGAAGGAGCGACTGATGAAGCTGGAGGAAATCTTTGTTGCACAGTTTATGTTAGCAACTGGAGACCAGTTGAACTCCATTGCAAGTGCTCGCTACAGCTTTGCATCACGTCTCTACTACCGCACTCTTCTCTCGATGTTGAAACAGGTCAGTTGCAGCTGCACATTATCCATGGAGTGAGTATGTTCTTAATGGCATATCAGCACATAATGCGCCATTTATTGCCATACAGTATTATCAGCTGTCAGTGTGCATTATTGATTATCTGCTGTCAAACATTTTATCATGGCATTTGGGTTGTGAAAAGTATCGGTGTCTTCCAACTTTTAATGATAAGCTTTGATACGTTAAAATCATCTTTTTGCATTTCATCTCAGCTCTTTTCAGACTTCTGTAAAGTGTTATCTATATAACTTTTGCACTATAGTTCTGTTACCATTGTAGTTGTGCTGCTTTCTTTTGTTATATCATCTGTCTTTAAATCTACATACAGTGGTACGTGCACATGTACGTGTGTTCACCTGGAGCCTGTCAGGAATACTGCGAGCATAATTAAAATGTAAAACTGTGGATTGTGCGAA
>Ga0209562_1001134_pt1 | contig 10020 bp, 7 predicted proteins | sample WorMetvacBELIZE2_FD_187399 | JGI IMG/M metagenome (GOLD analysis project Ga0209562, IMG submission 187399) | Marine gutless worms symbiont microbial communities from Max Planck institute for Marine Microbiology, Germany - Olavius vacuus BELIZE.2... | ecosystem: Host-associated > Annelida >...
ACTGACTTTATAATACGGCTCCTGTACAAACACTGTTATTAACGTCTTTTTACATAGGCAACTGTCTCTATATTGCATTCATATGTTTGGTTGCGTGTGACAACCTTTAATAAACGAAGATGATGAAGATGATGATGATGAGCGTTTTTGTGTATTCATAGTTACAGCAACACGCTCAGTAGATGAATTACTATTGGGATTGTGAACAGGGAAAAAGTTAAACCATCGAATCGATCAGTATGTTACCATTGGAGCACTAAAACGATGTCTATTGGAGCAAAACATCACATTAGCTAAATGTGCCCCAAAAACATTCAAGCCATTGCTGATGAAAACTGAAAAATTTTGCAAATCATTTTTACCGTACTGTCTTTAACATTATGATTAGCACAGCTGGTGCAAATTATGCATTACTTACAAACTGCTGTCGTAGACATTGGACATTAGCTCTAGGTTCTTTCAACATTTTGCTATTTTATTGCACATTGTACTAATCCAGCTATTTTGCTGCCAGAATAAATAAACCATTATTATTATAAAACTGCATTTGGTCTCACAGTGACCTTGACCTCTGACATGTAGAGTACACAGCAGCTGCTAATATGCTGTGTTATTGATGGCATTGTTGTGATCTGTATTATTTTATTATTATTATTTTTTAATTATTATTTTTGTTAGATTACAGTAACTAGAATTCAATGCTGTTTTAGCTAATGTGATTTTTTGCTCCAATAGACGTCGTTTGAGTGCTCGGATGTGCCCACGTTTAATGTTGGACATCTATGGAGCATTGGAGCACTCTGCTGCTGGATAGGATAGTCCACAAGGGTGGTTGAATCTGTATAGCATGGGTGAGACTGGGAGTCCATTGCAGTAACCACTGTATCCTGTAGAATTATTTGTGTAAGAAAATTAATTACCATAATGACAGCAATGGCAACAAAATTTAGGAGATGTTAAACTGGAGTGGGCAGACTGTTTTACACCCATTGCACAAAGTGTGAAATGTCTGTTTATGTGGCCAGCAAACGATTTCTCACAGCTTCATCAGTGTGTGTGGTCCCAGGAATTTGAGAATACAGATAACTTACTTACTTACTTACAAATATAGTTAGAATCAAATGCTTTTATTTTGCAGTTACTTTGTAACAATGCAGTCTGTTAGGATGTTACATGAGCCCATCGTGTGGAATAATTGCCCAGTGCTGTGTTTAACAGATACACAGTACATATCAGAAACAAAAGTCTTGACTAAGATTTTAATGATCTCAGGCACCTGGCTATCGCTTGAAATTTTGTTACATTGCTTTATGTTTTAAAAGCAGGATCAGCTGAGGAGTGTTCATTTGTGTCTGAATGAACTGTAGATTGGGTTACTGTCCGACATTAACCTTCACGTTCATCCCAACCTTGCTGCATTGCTGTCTGAAAGCGAGTCTCTGGATACATTCATGAAGCTGTCTCCGGAGCAGATACTGATCCGCTGGGTCAACTACCATCTTGCGCGGTCGCCGTGCCAACGTCAGGTTTCCAACTTCACGTCGGACATCAAGGATTCCATCGTCTATATTCATCTTCTGAATCAGATTGCTCCGAAGGACGCCGGAGTTACCACACAGGCCGAGCATGTATGTTGACTGACTGTTAAACTGCTATTGACTTCTGTATGACATTTGCCGTTTGCCAAATAAGGTATTTACAGTAATCAACAAGCAGCAAAGTGAGCAATAGTAGTGATTGACGTATCATTTGATACACTAGAGGTCATTTCGGAGACGAATGTACAGCAAAGAAATGGTTGAAAAATAGTACATGACATCAGTACTACAGATACTGTCAAGTTAGCCTGCCTGTTGTCATTGTATTGGTAGTTGTAGTTGTAGTAGTTGTAGTAGTTGTAGCAGTAGCTCATTGACTGACAGATGGTTGGGTAAAACAATACAAGAATTGGTTGGAAGAGCAGAAGACAGATAGGCACATCAATATTTCATTTATTTATGAAGTCAGTCTCGCTTGTCAGAGTACAGCACCTTGGTTGATTGAATTGTAGTAGTAGTAGCAGCAGCAGCAGCAGCATTCTGAGACCAGGGCAAGTATCACTTTGATCTTTGACGTGTGAAGGTTGTGAATGATCTGGAAAGAGCTGATCGTATGCTGGACGAAGCTGACAAGATCGGATGTCGGAGTTTCGTTGCACCGGCTGATGTCGTCAATGGCAACTACAAACTGAACTTGGCTTTCGTTGCCAACTTGTTCAACACGTACCCGGGTTTCGACCAGCAGGAGTTTGACGGCGTCGACTTTGACTTCTCAGCTCTGCCAGAGGAAACTCGTGAAGAACGAAGTGAGTACAGGCTGTCATAGCTCATACTTTCTGGGTGGGCTGGGCTTGTGCCCAGTGCTAAGGCCAGTACAGGTTGTAGTAGTAGTAGTAGAAGTAGAAGTAGAAGTAGAAGTAGAAGAACGTACAGATTAATGTGGCATAAGCTACAGTAGCTTCTAGGACACGGTACACAAATTACAAGGAGAAAAATTACACTGATGGGTAGGATTTGACTTTTGTCTTTTGACTTCATGCAGCGATTTCAACAGTACTAAAACTGACAGTCTACTTTATACGTATGATGCAAATTTACATTTTATGTGTAAAGAATAAAGGTTGTTTAGTTTTGAGACTGATTACAAATGTTATGCTTGTTAATTTTATTGATGTCAAGATGAAAAGTAATGGTGATCGTTTCTTCAGTTTCATTAGCAGAATATTATGTCGTTGGTTAGTTTTTGTTGTTGGAAGGCACTACAATGCAGCACAGTGGGAAATGATCTCAAATTATATTTAAATTGTTGCCGTAGTTGACCTGATGTGCTGTGGACTAGAAGAAAAGCTTAGTACTGTAGTAGCTACATAATAATAGACATAATATAATCTCTACACGAATTATATATGGGTTGTCTGGATCCAGAATTTTTATGCCTTTTCCAGTGATTAGCCACTGAAGGTATTCCACTTTCCGCGTGTCTATGTCCGTGATTGTATACTAAAATCTGTGAACATGGTATCAGACCAACTGATATGGGAATTTCACCAGATTTACAACTCAGGTGCAGTTGAGGTCGAAAGGACAATAATTGAGGCGGCCCTGAAGTTTTTGTAAGACTTGCGTCGCGATGAAATTCGTTGATGATGATGATGATGATGATGATGAGGTGAACAATGAAAGCTAACGTGTTCCTAAACGTCAGGGTCACAGACAAACTTTCTGGCCAGGCATACTGGACTTTACTGGTTGACATTCACTGTCGAAGAGCGTCTTGTTTTTTTACTTTGTTTACGTTGCAAAACGGGGCTTTACCGGTATATGCAAACTAAATCTCACATGTAAAGTTGAAGGTAAAGGTAAACGTGGATTGGTATAGCGCCTTGTCATGATCACACCTCTAAGGCACTCAGGTATGGCATGTGTTCTCAAGGGACCTCACAGTTTTACCTGCACACCCCGCGTTCATCTGCTAACGGAATGAACCATACCTGCCTTTGACTTCCCAGCCGAAGCTGGTACTGGTTTACATGCAATCACAACATAGCACTGTTACCTATACTAAGCAGTGTATTTTGCCTATGCAGCTTTGTTGGGGTTCGTCTTCTCTCGATGCACTCTAGTGAGACCCAAGTATTGTGATTGCTGCATGAAACTAGTGATAACGTGAACCGTGTTACAGTGTATCGCAACTGGATGAACAGTTTGAGACCCAAGTATTGTGATTGCTGCATGAAACTAGTGATAACGTGAACCGTGTTACAGTGTATCGCAACTGGATGAACAGCTTGGGTGTGTCGCCGTTCGTACATCATCTCTACAACGACCTTGCCAGCGGCCTGGTCATCTTTCAGCTATATGACATCATTAGACCGGGCATTGTCGACTGGACAAGAGTCAAGAAGGAGTTTCACCGCATGCGGATGATGATGGAAAAAATCGGTTTGTGATAGTTGCTGCAGTCCGCTTAGTGTCGACTAGTTGCTGTAGTGTATTCTGTGTTTAACTTTGTAGCATGTTATTATCTGGGTTTGCAGTGTATTGCTCGCTGTTTTTTTGCACTTTTCCATATTATCTTTAACAATAGCAAAGAAATTGTAATTAGGAGTAGACATACCCATAGCAAGTTTCATCCTGCTGTCGTTGCAGAGAACTGCAACTATGCTGTTGAGCTGGGCAAGGTGTGCAAGTTTTCGCTGGTTGGAATTGACGGCAAAGACTTGTACGACTGCAACGAGACTCTCACACTTGGTATCGCATTGATTCTGATGCTTTTAAAGACAGTCTGTGTCATTTTGTGGCACAGAATGTGAAAGTTGCGACAATAAAGCAGCAACTGTTATGAAATATGCCTGTAGATACCTGACAGAGTAAACACAAATGCATTTCCAAGTCATAAAATCTGTGCTGTTGATAAGGTTTTTTTTAAAGAATTTGTTGAATGAGCAAGTTTAAAGTCCAGTCTACAGCTGACTTCAAGTGGGGTGTGGCAAAGCAGAATGCGCCGTAATGTAAATGTAAATGTCGATTTATAGAGAGCTGTCTCTGATCTTCTGTTCTGTTCCCAGTACAACTCTGTTGCAGTTGTTGTATGATTGCAAAACAGCATCAAGAAATTTGCAGGTAGTCGGGAGCATGGGCAACGGACACATTATGTGGCGGCGGGCGTGACTTGCGCTGAGTTTTGTTCAGTAATAGTGATAATATGGTGATTATGTTGCTATTGCTGATGATAATGGTGATGATGATGAAAATCATTTCCAGCTTACTGTTGGTGCATTAACTGAATGGAGTTGTGCTCTTTGTTCTGGTAGCATTAGTCTGGCAGCTGATGAAGGCATACACACTGACTATACTGACGAAGCTGGCAGGCCAGGATGCTCAGCATCCGATTGTTGAGAGAGAGATCGTTGCATGGGCCAATGAGAAGGTGCGTCAACTGCACGCTGCTTGTCATATCCATTTGCAGCTGTAGTTATTGCATATTATACAGGGTGTCTAACACTCCCAGAAATCCTGGAAATCTACTGAAATTATTTTTCCTCCTGGAAATCTTCTGGAAATTTGCAAAATCTCTTGGAAATTTTCTGGCTGAGTTCGTGTGTTTGTTGTTATTATGACTTACAGTTCTTGTATTTCAAATGGGTCGACTGAAAATACAGAACTGGAAAATGTGGGACCAGTTAGATCAAAGAGGGATCGACACGACTGGAAAATGAGGGACCAATTAGATCAAAGAGGGATCGACAGGACTGGAAAATGAGGGACCAATTAGATCAAAGAGGGACAGACATGACTGGAAAATGAGGGACCAGTTAGATCAAAGAGGGAAAATGAGGGACCAAATTTCCAGGTAGAAAAATGCAGGACTGGAAAATGTGGGACCAGTTTCACGTTGTGAATTGAATTGAAAAAAGGGAAAAAATGCTGTGCATCGTTGTATAACATTTATATTATCATGTTGCAGTAGTATTTAACGTTCCCTTTAAAATAGCTAAAAACACACAGTTCTGACACGGATTCAGCTAAAAACATCGAACACATTGCAGTCTCAGGAGAACACTCGCAAAACCATATATATTGTCATGCGGCACAATGGTCACCCATTTACCATTCTTCTAACCGTATATGCACATGCAGAACAGAAATGGGCGTGGCCGCACGGCACCATTGCTACACAGTCACATGGAACCAGTAGGCAGACTTTTCACATTTCGGTCGCAGATGATTTTGCGGACGTTGACGTTGATGGATCTGTTATGCGTGTATAGATGTGGAACTTATATTTGTATTCCAGGTCCTAAATGTTTCAGTCCTGCAATTTCCAGTCCCTCATTTTCAGTCCCACATTTTCTGGTCCTACATTTTCCACCCCTGCATTTTTGGTCCTGCATTTTCTTGTCTCACATTTTCCGGTCCAGCATTTTCCAGTCCTGCATTTTTGGTCCTGCATTTTCCGGTCCCTTATTTTCCAGTACACTGTATTGCATTTTGGTCCCTCAAATTTGACATCATTGGTCCCACATTTTCTGGTCCTTCATTTTCCATTCCCGCATATTCAGCGCCCCCTTCAAAATGTATCAGTAGAAACATCTGGCAGTAAACCAAGATGAATTGGTATTGGGGTATTGACACTGTGATAGGCGTTGGATGGGGCCTATCACCACATGCTTCTTCATTTAAGTCAAAACTCACCGTTTCAAAAACCTCAAATTCTACTGAATTTTTATCAAAATGTCTTCTGGAAACTCCTGGAAATCTACTGGACATCAGACCTGCTGATCTGTTGGACACATGTGAAATACCGACTAGTGATGTGGGTGGCGTTTTGCACTTCAGTACTCTTTCTGTTGTGAGTTTGAATAAATTACTGCCTGAAAGGAAATGTTCGTAGTTTTTATGCCTTATACTGGTAATTAACCACGGAAGACATTCTATTTTTAGGCTATCCAAGGGTCCATGTGTCTGTGTGTTTGTGGTCATGTACTGTAGTAAAAGGTTGTAAACACGATACCTTACAAACTGCAGCATTTCTTGCGATGGTGTCCATCTGCTGTGTGAATATAATGATAATAGCAAAAATAACTGTCAGTATTTTTTGTTTTGTTGTTGTTGATGATGATGATGTGCGATGATTTAATGTGCACTTAAAAGCTGACTAGAAGCCAGCTTAGCCTAGCACACAATGCCAAAGTTAAAACCAACACTTTTTTGTGGCAAAATGTGTATTCATTTAGGATGGAACCGCTTACAAGCGTGCAGAGAATTCCTTCCTGATTAGAACAAGTCAGAATTGTGCAAATTATATGACAAAACAGTGTGGATATGTTTCGTGAGATAATGTTGATTATTGTTCATTGAATATTGAATGATCGTCAGTTCCTGTCCGCCGACAGACAGTGAGTGTGTGATACATGTGTGCACAGCTGTTGCATGCTGGGAAGACCACCAACATCACTGGCTTCAATGATGCAACTATCTCAGACTCGCTGGCTTTAATTGATCTCGTCGACGCCGTCAGAAAAGGAGCTATTGATTACTCCTTGGTGAAGCCAGGACATACACAGCAGGTAGTTCTACTGTTTCTGTGCTACTTACTCTGCTAACAGGTTGAGATATCTTTAAAAATATCCCGATGACTTTTTGTATTTCAATGTGCTTGCTTTATTATTTGTAGCTAATTTCAATCAGTTTTCACTGTATGTGCATCTCTCGACCATAAACAGCAAAAGATATTATTTTGTAGGAACGACTCGACAATGCAAAGTATGCTATATCTATGGCACGCAAGGTTGGCGCTCCAGTCTATGCTCTGCCAGAAGATATTGTTGAGGTGAAGTCAAAGATGGTTATGACGGTGTTTGCTTGCCTCATGATAAAAGACTTCCAGCCACAGAAGAAATCGCTTTGAGTTTCGTGGGATGAGTTGTGGATCAGTGAAACTGTTCGTGCAACTTTTGTACAGCGTAATTTGCATAGCGTTCCAGAGCTAATAATTGCACTGCGGTGATCAAGTCATTCCAAACTGCCGATGCTGTCGTCATGCGATTATTTCATTTGTGGCTGTTGATTTTTTGGCGGAGATTATTCGTTGCAGTGTTACGCATGTGTAGGTGTGAGTGCTACCAGTTGTAGAGATAATGTGACCAAGCATATCTATACTAGTATCTACAGTATGATTGGCCAAAAAGTGAGTTATGCGCATTGGAACTTTATCATAGATCTTGTGTCTTCCAGTACCAAAGATGCATTGGGTGGTCTGCTTCCTCCAGGCTTCTTTGTTCTTGAAGTTTTGTACATCATCTTTTCTGCAGTGGAACACCATAATATATTTCCTGTGTTGTTTAGAGTAGTTTCCTTGACCAAGGTAACTGTAAGTAGTTAAGTAAGAGAATTTGTGTATGATTCGTCAAAACAAAGTCACTTGTTGAATGCTGCAGTCACAGTGACACTAATTGCTTTTAGCAGATTCCGAAAGCCTGCATATTTATACACGAAGTGCAAGAAAGCTGTTCAACAAACAACCGGTCATCCTTCGAGTTTTGGTGTATATGGCACGTTGTATATTTTTTAATACAAGTAACCAGCTTCTTATACCAGTTTGTCTCAGTTGAAACTATGTGCATCACAGAATGTGAAATAGCACCAGTGCTTTTGGCCCATCATCTGTCATATTTTGGGAATGTTGGCCAGGGCTAATGCAGTTTCACTACTGAGGCCCCTTTGTTTGAGGTTTGGTATGATTGTTCATTCTCAGTGTGTAAGTGATGATGAGAGAAGATGCTGTGGTATAGAATTGCATTCTTTTTTTTGGTCACTTACACCATTTTCCATTCGTAACATATCATAACCAGTCCTTATGCATTCTCCACTGGCCATTTTCTGACATTCCATAGCATCTTGTTTGTTATTTGGGACTTTAGTTATATTTATATTTGGGTGTCACTTCTGTCTGTAAAGTGGTTTATTAGATCGAATTTCGAACTTTTTGTACCATAAACGCGTATTTAAGTTTTTTGAGGTTTTTCTCATTTGTGTCCTTGTATATTTTTGTTGATTTTTGTTATGTTGAAATCTAGTTTCGCAATTCCGTAACATTATTTGTCTTTTTTGAGTCAGACATTTAGAATTGTTCGTTCCGTAATTGTGATTAGTTACTAGGCAGTTGTGGCATAGTTTATCTGATCCATTTGATATTTTCTTACTGCACCAGCTAGCTACAGTTGTTAGTGTAACATATCCTGAGGCAGCAAATGCTTTTCACTGCAGCTGCAGTTGTTTCGGTTTTACATCAGTTGTTTTTGTGCGGCACATAAAGTATACAAGCTTGGCAGTTCGGTATAGTTAATTGTGGCTAATGTACATGCAGAACAAGTATTAGAATGATACGTCGAAGGCTTAGAAATTCCATAAATCACTGATTTGACCTAATTTTTGGAACTAACCAGCTTTTACCTTCTTTTGTCCAATCACCATCCAGCTTCATCGATGATGAAGGTGCACTGCACGGCCACATCACATTGCTTTCGTCTGTGAAATACAAGTCACGCTGCAGTATTCTATGATTTCTGGTCATTGTTGCTTTAGAAAGTAGAGTGCCAAGCAGCCGTTTGTTGTTTAATTTGATGATGTTTTTTCTAAATAATGACCAAGTAAGCCTGACATTTGGAGTTTGTTTGCACTTGAGTTGTTCATAGCGAGTGTTCTGAATGGTGCTGTTACGGTTGACGTCAATTGTGTATGTAACAGTGTGGACAGTCAGCATAATGAACTGTGTGAGTTAATGATCAGATAGCTGTTGCTGACATGGATTATGGCAGGTTGTTGGCACCCGTGTGCTTGGTGCAACATGGTGGTTGTCATTGTGGTACAGTCAGACTAAGAGCCGATAGGTCAAGGTTTGAATTACGGTAAATGCTGCTGCATAATAACCTTTGGGCAAGTTGGTCACATCCTTGTGCCTCTTGTGAAGCAGTAGTCAAAATGTGGGAGGACGTGAACATTGTTGCATTAAACGAACTGGTTTCGAGTGTAGAGTGGGAACTGAGATTAAAGCAGTGCAGTTTAAATGCATTCTGCTGTTGTTTAGAAAATGAGACATGGTTGTGTGCATGTGTGTTTATTGCTTGAAGACAGCGGTTGATATTGCTAACAGGAACGGGACAGAAATCAGAAAAAACGAGCACTTAGAGAGTGCAGACCTCCGCCAAGGCGAATCCAGCAGGATCTGGAATGGAGGCGACTTCAAAAATTTATTGGAGACTTTTTTTGTCTATACACAGTGAACCATAAAAAACGTGACATTTTATTTTTTACTATAACTTTGGTTAGTCGTGATCGATTTTTATAATTTTTATATCATTTTAATCGTGAAGAAATTCTACATGTTACTGTAGTAAAATTTACCACATCACATAATTGTGTGCACACCTTACTTCGTAAATTTATAAAAAACACTTTTCAGTTAAAAACGCTATTATTC
>Ga0209562_1001135_pt1 | contig 10012 bp, 9 predicted proteins | sample WorMetvacBELIZE2_FD_187399 | JGI IMG/M metagenome (GOLD analysis project Ga0209562, IMG submission 187399) | Marine gutless worms symbiont microbial communities from Max Planck institute for Marine Microbiology, Germany - Olavius vacuus BELIZE.2... | ecosystem: Host-associated > Annelida >...
TTATCGCTCTCGCTGGGGGTGACCCCTGCCAATATCGCCATAAATGATATATCGCTAAAAACTACATTCCGTGGCCTACGTCATTTCCGCTGCAGAAAGTACTGGCGTATCTTCAACCACTTTTACGTAATCCACCCCAAAAGCTACCGAATTCGGTGAAATTACACGGCGGTTCGGGCTATTACGCCGTACAAGGTCATTCAAGGTCACCGATTTTGGTACCAATCGAAAGCTCATGTACGACTTCCTATAAGTGATTAATAGTAACGTACCTCCTATCTTGCACCGTTTCTGAGATATAGCCGTCGATAGGTCCAAAATCGCTATATTCGGCTACCCTTTTGTGTTTAACTCCCCCGACGGAGGGGTTCCCCTGGGACGATCTCCGTAAAATTTTACCTGGATGTCAACAGATGGCCAGCGTACCAAATAGTGTAGAAATATTGCCGAAAATTTCAATCGCCTGAGTAGGGCGCACGAACGTTACAGACAGACGACAGACGACAGACGGACGGACGATGACATATAGCGAACATGAACTTGAGTTCACGTTCGCTAAAAATGAATGGCCCTTAGGTCGTAAATAGTTAATACTAGTACGGAGTGGTGGTAGGAGATCATGAATGCTCATTATATATCTTTCTAAAAAGACATTTATCAGCGTCATTACTGAGTGCCTCAAGTGTGTATAAGGAGTTAGTATAACCGTACTTAAAAGCTTGCTTCAGGAGAGAATTGACCATGCCAACAGAGTCAGCAGATTAAGAAACCACTCCAAGCATGTGCGAGCATACTGTAGTGTAGTCTAGAGAGTATTAACGAGTTAAAGATTATATTCAAATTCTGGGGAGGGAGACCTTGGTCTCGGAGTAGTTTGAGTAAATATAGCCTCTGACTACATAACTTTAAGATATTATTAATACGACGCCACTCTGCAATGTTTTCGTACTTCGTAGTCCCGCCCATCCACACTGGTCGCTACAGTGTGATCGCTATAAAAGTATCGATATCGAAGTATCGATCTCGATATCGATACTTTTACGGCAAAGTATCGCTATCAGTATCGACGATACTTTTAAAGCCGTCATCGATATCGAATATCGGTGATACTTTTGGAAAATATCGATAACAACCCTGGTGTTAAGACGCACATCGCAGAAAGTTTAGGTGTAACTTCAACCACTTTTACGCAGTGCGCCCCGAAAGCTACCGAATTCGGTGAAATAACGCAAAATATGGGTCATTATTATGCCGTTCAAGGTCGCCGAGTTGGGTACCAATCGAAAGCTCATAATATGACTTCCTATTAGCGTTAATACTAACTTAATACCTCATATCTTGCACCGTTTCCGAGATACAGCTTTCGACAGGTCCAATTAAACTGCTATATTTGACTACTCCTCTTGCGTTTTTAGCCCCGGACAGAGAGGTTCTGCTGGGACGATCTCCCATAAAATTTTACGTGAAGGTCAGCAGATGGCTAAGTTACAAAATGGCGTAGAAACAGTGCCTAAAATTTCAACTGGCTGAGTAGGGTGCGCGAACGTTACAGACGACAGACGGATTTACGACAGCATATATTCGAACGTAACGAGTCACGTTCAGGTAATTAAAATGAGTTATTTCATGTAACGAAGAGATGACAGTACGTGTAGCTTCATAAAGTTATAACTTTATTTATTTACCTTTAATTTGGGACAGTGCCATTAGTTTTACCGGTGTATAATGTGTTAAAGTGCGGGATTCTTGACATGCAGAGCTAGCTTGTTGCTGATATTTCAGATGAAAGATCTAGAGCACAACAACATCTGCACTTTCATTGGAGCATGCGTTGAGATACATAAATTCATCCTGGTTTATGAGTACTGTTCACGTGGCAGTCTCATGGTATATATAGTTAATTTTTATTTCTACATGCAATTTATGTAATCTACATTTCTCGTAAATAAAGACAGCCTTCGGGATCTCCTATCTTACACTGTTGGGAGAAGGGTCATAATTTATAAAAACAGGCATTTCATGTACCAACTGGGCGTATGCACGCCCATATTTTAACATGCATGAGAATGTGCGGTACGAATTAAAGCAGAATGCAGACTGTGACATGCATGTACATCGTGCCCAGCAGTGATGTATGTCGCCATCACAATGTATGTACGAGAGCGTGTACGGTGAAAACAAAAATGTCACAGTAAAATCTTGGAGAAAATTTACGGAAAAATGTGTTGAGCATGGCCACTCACTGTATACGCTCAGTTACTAAACGCGGGCGACACAGAGAGGATTACTGACAAAAATCTAGGCCAAATTTCGGACTTTTTAACTCCATGCAAGAATTATGGGAAGGTGGGCGAATTGTCTAAGTCCATATTTGAAGTTTATGGACGTAATCCCTTATATACTGTTGGCGTGGGGCCCCGTGCAAGCTGAAAGAGAAAACAGTTTTTCCTTTCCTGGCCCGTTTTAATGGGGGCGGGGGCGAAATAGTCAATTCATTTTCTTAGAGATGGGGACCATGAATGACCTTGAAGGCGTAAGGAGCGCAGACGTGCACTGTCTGTGCGGTAGCTCGAGCCTTTTGTCAATGTTACCGTTATCACTGTTATTTTAGTTGATACAAGGAAAGTAATTACATCAAATGTTGATATCTGATCTGGCGTTAAGGTATTTTGGGTAAATTAATAAAGTTTTCGCTGTGTGCATCTGTGTTTATAAAACTAAGTATACTTTACGCAGGATGTGCTTCAAGATGATACGTTCAAGCTGGACGAGAGCTTCACGAACTCCTTCATCAATGAACTTAGCAGGGTGCGTACGTTTTGCTCTGCGACGTAATGGCTGCGAGTTTGCTGTTAAATCGAACGCGATTTTGAACAGAACAAGACGTATTTGATTCAGCAGTTGTACCGACAACATGTTACAGACAATAAACATACTTATTTATTTCTAATTTATTTACATCATTTTTATCCCTTGCCCTGGTTCTTCCAGTGACTATAGCAGTAATAGGACGTTCCTTTCAGTTCCTCAAGACAGACGCGGTTTGATGTCTCTGTAGATGGTATCCTGCCCGAGGTGTTAAACCTTGATTTCTCTTTATGCAGCGAATAGAGTGCACTTGTGCAACGACAGTGCATTCTTCCTGAGTCTTTCACACATTACACATGACGAAACCAACGTAGTCTTTTATTGACTGTGTATTTGCCAACATATCTTGTCCTTTGATTTCCCTTTCATAGTATTATTTCTTACGTTGTCCTTTAAAGTGACAAAGTCGCGACGTTCTCGTAAAGTCATGTAAGTCGGTCTGTGACAGCGGATCAGAAATCGTGGCGTATTCTCAACTGTTCGTGTACCAGAGATTCAGCGAATAGGGAACACTTTGTAGCTCAATTTTGCCGTTTTTTCCTGTAGCTCGTTTCGTTTCGAAGATATTCGCGCTTATATGTCGTTGTGAAACTACCCGAAAACAGGCACTAGTTTTATGAATCATGTTGACACCTGACATTCTTGAAAACTGTGTGCAATACAGGGCATGGAATACTTACACAAAAGTCCACTGGGCGTTCACGGGCTGCTCAGAAGCAGCAACTGTCTGCTCGATAGACGATGGTCTCTAAAAATATCTGACGTTGGACTCGCTGCTTACCGCGTGAAGACACATATTATGGAACATGAAAAATATACGGGTATGATCGCCCACATGCAAGTGTAATGTTTTCTGAGAATAGATGGAACGTTAATTGGACTAAAATCTCTGATAAAGGAAACTGATAACACTAGCACTATCAAATGACTTAAGAGGCAGTGGACGCCTGAAACAGATCAAGGTGCACTTCAGTTGCGAATCATACTTGGTAATCCTGTTAACTGAAGTCACAGATATATTCTAACTCGTGCAATGTGCCGCTGTGAGTCTGTGGATTTCTTTCTTGGCTACAAGACCTTCAATGTTGTCAGTGTTGGCAGAGGCAAATATCTGTCTTCAGTGATAAATCGATGGCTAGTAAAAACCTAGTTTTTTATAACAAGTTTTTTGGTTTTTAGGTTTTTTAGGTTTTAATGTACAAAGACCGGATACAAAATTATGACCCAGAAATTTACGAAGAATTCTCATAAATTATACGCATTCCCCTGCCACATCATTTATGGCCATGTGCAGACCATAGCATAGCTATAAACACATCTAATTAGACTGGAAGGCAACAGTTTTCTGCTGTGACTGTGAGTCTAAAATGCAGATTTTTAAGGTTTTTATTTTTTAAACTAAAAAACAAAAATTTGAACATGTTAGTGTTTTGTTATTTTTTTTGTAAAAACATGTATAAAAATCTAGGTTTTTTACAACCGCTTTTGACAGCTCTGGGTAAATCCCATTCTTGCAGAACAGATCTACATTACGTCAGAACTATGCGTCCAATACCGAAGAATATTAACCAGTTGAATAATTTTGTTACAGTTAACATCTTAATTTACGCAGCTATATTTACTGAATTTTTTGTGCAAATTTGATCATTTTCTTAAAAGATATAGAAGAAAACGAAAGGGTTTTGATAGTTATGAAACAGCCTGTACATCGTCAGAGATTTGTTGCACTGTTGAGCTCCGCTTAACAGCTGATGCACAGCCAGCACCGTAACAGACTAACAGTTAATCAATAAAAGAGTAAGGCTGCGTTCTATAGGGCCGACAACTCGCGAATGTGTGCATTTAGTTACGCGTGGTCACTTCCGGTCACGTGACAAAGATGGCGGTCACACCATTTAATTGGACGTATCAAAAAAACCCATGCTACATGCAAACGTCATAGGACCTATGTTTTATATAACCGGTATTATTGCCGATCGAAATTTTACATTGTGGGAATAGGGATTTCTACCTTTTTGCTCCTGTGACCTTGACCTTGACCCGACGACTTTCATATACGAACTGGACTCGTATTCCCTGGAAGTGCGAAAGTGCAGAGGTGAGAACATCCTACTTCAAAGCTTTCGAAAGTTATCGTATGACAGATAGACAGATACTACCAAAATTGTATACCACCCTGCTTCGCGGGTGGTAAAAAATGAAAAGTGTTTACAGCTTTTATGCCATGTGATTATAGCCTAAGTGATGTTTTGCATAGTAATCGTTTTGATGTCAGACATGCTATGGACTGCACCGGAGATACTGGTTGAAAAAAATGCAAACGAGACATTTGTTCCTGGAACGCAGGCGGGAGATGTGTATAGCTTTGCTATCATTGTCCAGGAAATTATCTATCGCAATGGACCGTTTTGGGTCTGTGAAGACCATCAGCCTTCGGCGAAAGGTTTTTCCACTTGCTACAGTTTCGTTGTTATTGGTAGTCGCTTGTGTTGGTAACAGTGTAGTGTTCAGATTTGTGCATGCAGCTTTGACTTTGAATTCTACTCTTCATTGTACCAAGCACTGCCTGCCGTACGCGGTCTTGCAGTTATCTGCTGTTACTGCTGGTGTAATAGAAGCGAAACTGAGTGTAGTGATGTCTGGTTGAGGATGAGGGACTACGAGATCAGCGCCGCCTTTAGATCTCTGCATGTTACGTCAGGAATCTCATTTCTTATTTCTATTAATTACACAGTGAACCATAAAAAACGTGACATTTTATTTTTGACTATAACTTTGGCTAATCTTAACCGATTTTTATAGTTTTTGTATTATTTTAATCGTGAAGAAATTCTACATGCGACTGTAATAAAATTTATCACATCAACCGATTTATGTGCGCACCTTACCTGGAAAAATCAAAAGGTACATTTTTGCCGTGGTTCATAAAACGTGGCAGTGTACATTTGACTGCAACTCTGTCAAATCTTAACAGAATTCAATAATTTTTGCACTACCGAAACCGGGAGAATATGTACAAAACAAAGCATGTATTTACTTATTTATTACTTAACGAAAATGTTGCTAATGAAGTAATAAATGTGTCATAGTTGGCTGGACCAGTCTATTGTGAACCACGCCATCGACGAGTGCATGGAGGCGTCGTTTGTCGGCCTGTGTCGACGCTGAAGGCGGACATTTTGGACATTATTTATGATTGCTACTCTTAAAATAACAATGTCGAAATGGCAGCACCGTAAATTTGATAAGTGGAGACGACTTATCCTGTTCTGTTTTGCTGTGAACGTAAATGAACAAAGAATAATAGCATTCTTATCTTAAAAAGTGTTATTTAAATTTACGAAGTATGGTGCGCACACAATTAAGGTGATGTGGTAAATTTTACTACCGTCGCATGTAGAGTTTCTTCGTGATTAAAATGATATAAAACTATAAAAATCGGTTAAGATTAGCCAAAGTTATAGTCAAAAATAAAATGTCACGTTTTTATGGTTCACTGTGTATACTTATTTGCTGTGAGCTCAAAGGTAGTTTCTACGGTTTGTTGCAGTGTAAGAATGTCGAAGGTAGTTATGATACTTTTGAATGAATTATAAAGAACATACGTCGCCTGCTTGTTTAGAAAGAAATGAGAAGTTTTATGGCATTTATTGTGATAAAAAATGTCCGCTTGTCCGCCATATTGTCACGTTGACACAGCTGCATGACTTCCTTTGTACAGAAATAGTAATGCGTGTGATGCATGCGGACAAAGTGCCGTTTCGTCCGTATCTGATGTGGGAGTAAACATAGCACGCAACCGGCTGTTGCAACTGGTCAACATTTGCTGGCATCAGGACCCTGAAGCTCGGCCTAATTTCAACCGCATTTGTGTCGAGTTCAGCGCTATCAACCAGGGCAGGTAAGTTGAGATGATGAATGTTCACTAATGTGACGGTTGCTCACACACTGGCAACATCCTATGTTTCGCAAAATGCGCTACAGGCAGGAAGTGCTGCAGCGGCCGTGTCTGCGAGAGAGACGACCAAGTACAGTATGCTCTCCCCCGCTAGTCACATGTTTTTTTTCCGGTGGCGGTAGACGGGTAGAGACTCTTGGTGCCTTGTCAGACGAGGCTCACAGCCTCATTGCAGAAATCGGTAGAAGAGCCATGATATGCAGTTTTTTTATGCACAGCCGATCCGCGGAAAACTACGTTTCTGTACCGACGTGTTTCAGTGGCAATTCAGCGTTTCAATGCTGTGTGCCTTGCCAACACGTTCCCAGTTTATGTCCCCATCGTAACCAGTCCGGACATACATTTTTTGCTTTTGCTAATTATCGCTCTGCATGAAATGCAGACGGTCTAGCGATGAGAATTCTGTCCGTCCGTCCGTACATCTGTCCGTCCGTCCTTGACGTCCGTCTGTCAAACGCGTGGATTGTGACAAAACGGAAGAAAGATCTGTCCAGATTTTCATATGATACGAAAGATCATTTAGCCTAGTTTTCTGAAAGAGGAACGGTTGGTGGGGACGACCCCTTGTACTTGAAATTTTGGGTCAATACCCCGTTGGAGCGAAATCGCTCGTAGCGCCTCATCCGTAACACCTAGCGATATAGTTCAATTAACACTAATAGAAAGTCAGCTACGCGCTTTCCAATGAGCCCAAGATGATCATCGTGTGTTGCTTCTAAGCCGTCTTTGGGGGCTCAAAAACGCAAACGGCCTTTTTCGTCTAAAATCACACTTCGATTGAAGAAAGTCTGCTACAAAGTTTATTTATGTAAAAACTATCAGCGGCAAAGTTGTAGGGTATTCATTGGCCTAACTACCCATGAAAAAATGATTGGTGGTGGACGTCCCCTTCTACATGAAATTTTGGGTCAAACTGACCGCGTTGGACCGAAATCGCCGATTTTCGATCTATTTTCGCCCGTAGCGCCTCAGCCATAACATCTAGCGAAAAAAGTTTAATTATCACTAATAGGAAGTCCACTACGCACTTTCCAATGAGCCCAAGATGAATATCGTACGTTGTCCCTAAAGCCCCCAAAAGGTGGCTCCAAAACGCAAAGTGTCGAAAATTTGAACAATAAGCTGTGATAACTCCGCAATGGCACGAGATAGGTTGTCAGTTACTATTAATCACCAATACGAAGTCACATACGGGCTTTCGATCGGTACCGACCTTGATGACTTTGAACGACCTTGAACGGCCTAATATCCCTTATTTTGCGTTTTTACCCGAATTCGATTGCTTTGCTGGCCAAATACGTCAGAGTGGTTGAATATAGACCTGTAATGTCCGTTAATATTGTCTCCTAGTTCCAATCTTCCACTTTTGGCCATAACTAACCCACCCTGCAGCGCGGTCTCTCTGCGATAGCTGAGCTACTTGTTTTGTTTCACCTCGTATTGTCGGTAAGTTTTCTTATAGACATCATTTCTGACAGTATTTCGCCACTTTTCATGATAGTATTATGCAGTTTTTGAATGCACGGTGAACACCGCACATATCGACGTTTGTATCTACTTCCAGCGGTTTGAGTTTGTCATTACTGTGTGCAGGGATTTCAACATTGTTGATACAATGATGAATAAAATGGACGAGTACGCAAATGATTTGGAAAAGAAGATAAAGGAGCAAACTCGCGAGCTGGAAGAAGAACAACTGAAGGGGGAACTGTTGCTGTACAGCGTGATGCCGCCGTGAGTGTTCTGTCGGTTTACTGACCATGTAACTTTGCTAAACATTCCTTTCTGTTTTGAATTTTAAGAGCTTGAGGCCCCGTGCTGACTGCAGCACACTTTCTCGGATGCCGACATTGCTCGTGATTCACGCACGTTTTGTGATTTTTTTTTACCGCGCGACTAATGCAATGCACAGTATTTCCAAGGCTTTTCTGTCCGTCTGTCCGCCCGTCTGTCTGTCTGTCAAACGCGTGGATTGTAACAAGAAACTTGTGCCCACATTTTTACACCACTTTAAAGATTCATCATAGTTCATGACAAGATTTATCATGACAAGAAAAATGGTTGGTGGGGGCGACACCTTCTAGCTGAAATTTTGGGTCAAATTGTTGGAGCGAAAACACCGATTTTCAATCGATATTCTCGTAGCCCCTCAGCCGTAACACCTAGCAAAAGAGTTCAGTTATCACTGATAGGAAGTCCGCTACAAGTTTTCCAATGAGCCTAAGATGGACCTTGTAAGTTGCCCCCTTAAGGGGGCTCAAAAAGCAAAACGGCCGTTTTCCGTGTAAAATTGCAGTTTACTTGAAGAATGTCTGCTACAAAGTTTCTTTATGTGAACACTGTCAGCAACTTAATTGTAAGGCATTCACGGCCTATCTGTCGGTGCAAAAATAGTTCGCAGGGGACGTCCCCTACTGCGTGAAAATTTGAAAGAAAGTGACCAACCCATTCATTGATTTCCAATCAATATTCGCTCGTATAGCGCCTGAGCCGTAGGTAACACCTAGCGAAAAAAGTTCAATTAACACGAATAGAAAGTCCACTGCGAGCTTTTCAATGATTCAGCGAGCAACAGTGTACATTGCCCCTATAATCCCCCCCTAAGGGGATTCAAAAACGCAAAGTGTGCACAAGTTAAATAATAATCTGCGATAACTTCAAAACGGTACGAGATAGGATCTCATTTAATATAAGAAGTCGCATACAGGCTTTCGTTTGGAACCGACATCGGTAACCTTGAATGACCTTGAACGGCGTAATAGCCCATATTTTGCGTTATTTCACCGAATTCGTTAGCTTTGGAGACCCATTACGTCACAGTGGTTGAAGATAGACCGATAAATGTCCGCAAAATATCATCTTCCAGTTATATTTTCCCAAAACTGTCTCACGCAGCAGTCGCACGGTCTCTTTGCGACAGCTGAGCTTCAGTGCCTCCGCCGCCGAAGACTCAAAGGCCCCCGCCTTTGAGTGCCCGAAATATGTTTTCTGGTATGCCGTCCGTCCGTCCGTTCGTTGTTTATCCGTCTGTTCATTAACACCTATTTCGCATCATCATCATCATCATCATCATCATCATATTTTATTGTCCAGCACAAAATGAAACACATAAAAATAATTACAGTTGAGTACAAGAATATGCCGGAAGGCTGCCAGAGAAGCAAACGCTCATTGAACTGGCCACCT
>Ga0209562_1001136_pt1 | contig 10010 bp, 7 predicted proteins | sample WorMetvacBELIZE2_FD_187399 | JGI IMG/M metagenome (GOLD analysis project Ga0209562, IMG submission 187399) | Marine gutless worms symbiont microbial communities from Max Planck institute for Marine Microbiology, Germany - Olavius vacuus BELIZE.2... | ecosystem: Host-associated > Annelida >...
CAGCTATATTCTGCGCGTGCGAAATAGTTCCGAAAAGTTTCAGTTATATATATATCAAATTTAACGCTCGGCAATAAAAGTGCATAAAATATTGTTATTCTGTGACTATATGTACACTTTGTCAGAGCTGTTTTCGTGCAACGAAATTAACAGGCTACGAGTGTAGTTCTACGAGCAACTAAAAGATCAGCAGTTGTTAGTTGAGTGGCGCGGTTTAAGCGACGTACAGGCCACCGGCTCTTATTACATTTCTCAGTATGTCGTAACCTTAATTAAGACATACAATGTGCTAGGCCTACTAAACACGTCGTGCGACGACGAAGACGTAAGACGTGCGGTTTAAGACTGCAGTTTACCAGAGGACCACGACTAGATGCATCTACACTAATTCTGCGAGGTTTAACGGTTCGTTACTGATTCCACTTCGAAACGACGAATGCTATATAGCGACAGCGACGTTCAACTAATACTGCGTGATAGCGAGATCGAGGCTGTTCGTGGACGTGTGTAATACGACGTAAAGAATCTGCGAATATGCGACGACATTCGTCTTCACGCCGCTATTACCACAACATTATTCGAATTTCACGGCTCGGCGTGAACGAGCGCAGTTAAATGCAATACACTACAGTGTGTGTGAATATGTCGTTTGTTTGCAAATTTTCTCAGCTGCAATAATACCAAATATTATTAAAATCGGTCAACGAGTGACTGAGTAATCACAGAAATGAAAAAGGGTGAAATGTTTTTCTGAGACACAGTGTACCTGTAGAACTGCGCTAGCAGTTAGACATACAGGTACGTGCGTCTCGTGCGAGTTGTAATGATTTCTTTGCTTTATGTCTGCTGTCACTCTGTTTTGTCTGTTTTCTGTACTATAAGCCCATAGGCCATGTTTATCATCATCATCATCATCATCATCATCGTCACCATCATCATCATCCTCGTCGTCATCACAATCATCGACGTATACCATGCCATACCATCACCAAACCTTTAATAAAATAAACACAACAACAACACAAACAAAAAACAAAATGCATGCAACGTATGTATGTTTTAACTGAGCGCAGACAAGTGTACTTATTAATTTCGACGTGTACAAGCGTCAGCCAACACAGAGTAGCGCAATTGACAGCAATTTGCACGGCACTCACTTCACATCAAAGACAATTCTGTCGTCATTTACACGACGAAGAGCCACGTCGATTGCCGGTTTTACGTTCTGGATGGAGAATGGCCACGCGTGTGCCGTGTGCAAGTTCCGTCTAGCATCCGGCAAGATGGCGGCCATGTAGATCCGAGTCTGAGAACCACCTTGAAAGGTATACCGCGTGCTGCGGTCACGTGACAGTGTTCCTGACAGTGCGACGAGTTGCAAAATCAATGCTGAATGAAACCACGCCATAGCAGTCGCAGAATTTGTCCGGGTTTTACGTGAGTTGACCGTTCTTGTTGATTACTGCAACGAAATAGGGTATATAAGTCACATTAAATGCTAAACTGTGGAAATATCCGTGAGAATGGTGCAGAGGATAGTTCCTCAATTACCAGACGTTTGCGAACGCCAAAGGCAACGATAAAACGAAACAAAGATAGAGACAGACAGACAGACAGACTAAAAAAGAGAGTGTGTGTGCATCCTAGGTCTTGATTAACAGACTATAATTTCCTTTGTACAACGTTGGACAACAAAAAAAACGAATGACGAGAATGGAACTGATCCGTGGACTTCGTTTGGAGTTCGCTATTTGGTTACGTTATTTTTATAGCGTTTAAAAAAACTCGAGTTTGTAACAATCACAGCTTTTTCGAGTTGCACTAGTCAGATTGCCGGCAGGAAAACTGTACAGAACCGTACAGACCAGCGCTGGCGTCATCTGTTGTAGACGGAGCTGCATCACGTCCTGCGAAGCTCCGCTGTGGGCCCTCTAATTATCCTACTTCAGAGTCAGTCTCGCGACGCAAATTAATCCTCTGACAGCGACAGTCGGCGGCGGCTTTCTGGGGAGTCTACGCAACAAGAGACGTTACGAAATGTCGAGCCTATTTCTAAGGCTTCGCAACGAAATGCGCCTGCACTGTAGATCACGACGCCATTTGCCGGCGTCAGAAATGTCAAAAGACAGAATAGAGCGAGTCGTTAATAGGCCTATATGAACGGAATCCAATGTTGCTCGATAAAGAGAAAGAGAAAAAGAGAAAGAAAGGGGAAGAAGGAGGAGGGGATAAGAGAGGAAGAGAGGGAGAGAATTAGTGACGGAAATTATACATGAAATAACCTAGCAACTGTAACATAAAACTTCAGCTCTTTCAACACACTACAGAACCTGTGGAGATTACATTTCTCGCCCTTTAAATAATCTACTCCGATTTTTAATTTGGTTTATACGGCAGTTATTATCTCGATGTATATTAGAGCATCAAAACATAAGAAAAACATGATTGCTAGAAGAGAAATGTTAAAGTAGCCTACAGAAGGATGGCATTGACTCCCCAGAGACAACGTTGTCAGACACATTGGCGATGTGACGTTGATAAACAACGATGATATATTTCAAGATTTCAATGAACTTTATAGCAGTAGATGGTCTTCGACGACGAACTGTCAATCGCTATGCCTCCGCCAAAGAGTGCATTTAGTCTCGCTATTACCTTGACCTATGACCTCTTGACCTTCGTTTATGTCGACGATTTGTACCTGCTTTATGTTACGATGGATGATAACAACAGCTAATAATGGCAATCGATACGATGCCTTTTTATAACTGGATCGATCGGCCTACGTGACGTTGGTACAGCGAGAACGTCTATGTGCCTATTTGCCGAGTATCCCTAAGTTTCTTGTTACTGTGCAAAAAGTGACAATGCAACCACCAAGATCGATGTACCAGACAAGCATTCACATGACCCTAACAAGTTCGGGTTAAAAAACGTTGAAATAATAACAAAAAACGTGAAAAGTGACAAGAATAAAAGTTAGTAAATGTTGAATAAAAAACGTTGCCGCTGAATGCACATGCCTAACATGCCTAAGCCCAAGAAATATTAATAACAATACTAAATTACTGCAGTCATCATTAATAAGGTGACTTTTATTTTTTTAAATGAAATAATTTATGTAAATGTAAGCAAAACAAAAACTGATGTATTTATTGCTATTGTTTTGAGGTGTTCTTAATGAAATTTATTAATATTTATACGTTATTTGTCTAAACTTTTTTATTTAAAAAACAAACGTCAAAATAAACGTAAAAACCCTTACAAGAATAAAACGTAAAAAAAGTTTTTACATCTATGTTTCTAAGAACCACACACGAATCCACAGGTACACAAGTCCACCTAACGGTCGCAGTAAAATAATCCTATCGGTTAATCAATTCATCACTGCTAATGAGAATATATCATTTGGCTATACGATGTACCAAAACTAACAACACACACTGTTGAGAAGTAGGCCTATTTGTGATGCTTAAATGCATTTCTTTCTGTATTTGACATGCACTTTAATATTTTTATTTTATTTCAAATACTTTTTGCTTTACAAGTATTTGTAGTATTTTCAGTACCATCTTGTGAAACACTATTGCATTTTCTAGTTCATAATTATATAGCTTATCAATGGAACGTCTTCGTCAATTCTGGAGGACACATATGTTTGTCCCAGAAGCAGCAGACAGTCGGATATTATGTTCCAGAAATTTCTGTTACTCAAACAGAACAAGCAATACCAAGACTGTTGAATATATTGAGCAATGCTCGACTGACAATGTTTGCAATAGTTTTGCTATTTTAGCCACGCTAAAAAATTTTGATTGACATTGACATTGACATTTTCACTGACATTTCAAATACATTTTAAGAGCATTTTGTATTTTGTAATTAAATAGCACTGTCAACACGCAACTATAGCTGGTCTATTTGTAACAACGCTCGTCACACGCTTTTAATGGTTCAATGCATGCGTGCTTCATTAGACAGGAAGATATGCACGACATCGGGCACTTCCGGTAGTTTGCAGATAACACCGGCCATTCGTTGGCCTGTTATTACTGTGACAGTTGTGCCTGTAAGCGTAACTGTGTCAGTGCCATTTCGCCATGTTTCAAAAGAATCTTATTATCAACTGCACTCGAAAGTTATTTTCCATAGACAGATAAAGACGAGAGAGAGAGAATGGGGGGGGGTTAAATGGGAGAGAGATGCGAGTTTGCGTAACGGATGTCATTAGTTCTTTATATGGTACACAGAAGACAGACAATGACCGAACGGTCAGCCTCAGGACCCAGAACACAAGAGACCTTTACGTCCTTGCGTACGTGTTATATCTTCAGTCACACTTCTATACGTTCTGTCTGATTTGACTGTTGGCCGCCAAAATATCGTCCGTCAGACTAGAGATGTCATTGGGTAAAGGATTCTCTATGAACATGGGAATCCCGTGGGTAATGAACAAAAATAAATTTATTGTGGGAATGGGAATATGAAAGAAGCAACGTAGCCGGAAATTTAAGTAAATCCATATTTTTATGGGAATTAATAATTAATTATTAACAAATGTTACCGAATCCAGCGTTTTGTAGCATGTATAAATCTGTGCATGTTACACAATTCTTAGAATATAGGCATACAGTATGTTACTCCACTGTGCAGTGTGGGAATGGAAATGGGAAAAATGGAAGTAGCCAAGTAAAATTATAGGCTATGAGAATGGGAATGAGTCACAAAATTTGGAATAGGAACGCAGTTGTCAGTAACCACTTTAAGTCATCTCTCTACCCATGTTAACTATCATTTTAAACTACTTCCTCATTCCGAGTATATGCCGACAGTAGAGCCAAATACATCATAGTGTGGTGTGGACGTATTGCCGTGCGCTAGTGCTTCACCGAGGTAACGACAAAGGTGAGACATCTTGTACATTGCATTTTGTGTCTCAGCTTTTTATAGCCTCGTGATCTTCACGGAATTTATTATTTTGCCTACTTTTTTCCGTGATCGCATTAATAGTAGAGTCTAAAGTAGAGCAGTTTTTGTTTACTTCAGCATTAAGTCGAAATGATTGTCATTCAAAATATGCACCGTTACACATTGGACAATGATTTTAGAAGAACTTACGCTATTTTCTCATAAGACGCAACAGCATATGTAACTTTAATATAATGAAATTTCTGTTATAAATGTGGCGGCTCTATTTGAGAATAAGTGTAGAAATATGTCGTAAATAGGCTACACAATTTAACTATAGTTCGACATAGGGTCTCATTGGAAATCAAGACGTACATTAATCAGCGAAGTAGCTGCCCGTTGTCATAAAATTAAGTGGCATTTTCCTACTTTTTGACATATAAACTTACAAAGTTCGTGTCTGCGAGTTGGAAACAGAATTTGTTTCACGAGTTTATGACGATATTCAATTTCTATCATTTGCGCAATATCGCTGCAGTCAACGTTATTCTACAGAGCAGAAACGTCAGTGACACTGTCACACAGATATGAAAAGATGCACAGTTGTAACATGGCTACATACCTGTATTGTTCGAATACTCGACACGCAATATAGGAAATCTTATTTCGATAAGCGTTCCATGAAGCCTATATTTGGTCGACCAAAGACTGCTATTTGCACGCAGTAAGCCGAACAGGCAAAATATGCAAGTCGTTCTTGCATGCACAGAGCCGCTGCACCGTTACGTTCCCATTAGCAGCAATGTTCGGCGTCAATTCAGACTGAGTGGCGCACTCGGCGACCAGCTGGTACCAGGCACACAGTAATAATGGATGTCATTCAACAATCGGCGCAGAGTGCCAGCTTAATGGAAGAATGACCATGCTCATGCGCGTAAACGTGTTGGGGAAAGAGCTGATGGGTGAGTATGGGAGGGGCAGCCCGTTCCCGCGGGGCCGCCACGGAGAAATTCGGGGTGTGCCCATAGAAAATACTTAACTTTTATATGAAAATCTGGCCTGTGGTATGTCTGCAGAACACGCCGAATCCCCGACACCTCTCTTCTCCCCCCCCAAAAAAAAATGACAGTGAACGACCTCGTATGAAATGTAAACAAAAATTTACTTGTCGCAGAGAAACCGCGCGACGCTCTATATTTATATAGAACATATTTTTTTCATGCATTGCAAGTCAAGAAGACTTGGCAAATATCACATTCCAAATGTATATGCTTTATCTGTTTTTGTTTTAATGCAACTTTTCATTGCTTTTCATCCTGGCATTAAATATGAACATCGGACATTACTAACTCACTATTAGCATGGATTTTGTGCTAAGTAATTAGAATTAGAAACTTTATATTTCCAATTAAGAGATTAATATCAGCTGTACCGTATACTTGATTATTAGTTCATCGCACTCTGTAAACAGCGAACAATGGAACTTTTGAAATAACGGAGAGTTGACAAGTAACGAGACCGAATTGCGACAATGTACTGTTCATAGTGCGAAACAACGCACATGCTTGATCTTACTTCAACAAATCTTTGTAATATTGCGCTCATCCATCACCCCTATTTTCCAGGATGTCACCTGACGACATGGAACGATGAGCCCTAGCAAGTTACCGGCAGCTGCACTGAAGGATTGCTCCATTGCAGCCGAAGTATCAGGAACACAGTGGATATGCAGCATGTACAGTCAGTCAAGCAATCAAGCAATCATGCAATCAATCAATGATACGTGCTACAACGAGCCAGGCCGGTTAAGCAATAAATAGTAAACAAAAAGCCGAAAAGTTGACAAACTGGAGACAAAATATGCGTTTAAAAGTGCGATTTGACACGGTGTTTGAAGTTGCGTCGCATGTAGGGATACTAATAAAAAAGACCGAAGATTTTGTAATCATTTTCATCACCATTTATTCCTATTTCGTGATCAATATGGCAATTTTTCAGAGGTTGTTTCATCAGCTGTATAGCTTTCAAGTACGACGATAGCCAATAGCTTGGATACACATACTGTAATGTTCTCCATAGTATGACACTTATTATTCAAGATCGACGTGTTTCTCATGTCGACTTTGTTTAGTGTAATTGCCTAACGCTGCAAGTCACTTAGTATTTGCTTCTTTCTTTTTTTCTGAGTATGTTTGTGTGTGTGTGTGTCTATGATTGTATGTCTGAGTGTATGGGCTTATGCCTGAAATAAATGTTCATTCATTAGGCAGAGGCACGACGTATATCGAAGGCTTTCTGTTTTGGCGGCGTGCTTTCTGTCAGCTTTTGCTGCTTCTCGGGCTGCTGTGGCAACGTACGAATCGGCCAACGGGCACACAACGGCGACGTCCCAAGTGAGTGGCCAAGGGATAATAGAAAGCCGTCGAGCCGCTTTCCGTCTGAACGGCTGAGACTTTGCCGTTTCTTTGAAGCAGGAATGCCCTCGGAAGCCACAGCACGAACAACCAAGTCATTCAAGGCGTGATGCCTGGCTGGTCCTTCTGCGGCCTTCTTACAGACAAAACCATGAAGGTCAAGTGCACTGACCGAAGCCCCACAATGGCACTGATGTGGGACACAAAAGATCAAGCCAGCCAAGCTGCAGACAGACTCCGATTCGTACTGCTTCGTCGTCCAGTCTCTCAAACCACACGATGATACGGGCATCGCGAAAAGCCAATCCCCACTATGTGGTGATGAGGCTGCCGAAAAAAAGCCAGCCCCACCGGCGTGCTCAAACTGGACTTCTGCCAAGCTTGGTCCGCCAAAATACCGGGACGGTCCCAAAATGGTTGTTTTGGCGGCACAGTGTCGGCGATAACGCCGTAAGATGTCTATCTATCTATCTATCTTTATTTGTTCCATGACAAACCATACAGCACAGCAATGGGCAAGAACAGAGGAACAGGACGAACAAGGCTAACAGCTCTTACAGCCGCCACACTACAAAAAGGGAAAATAAAATAAAAGTGGTTATTAAATAATTAGTACTAGCAAAGTACACAATGACAATTTACACTACAGATTTGCATGCGTATACAGAGTTTCATACAAACAAACAAACTAGTAGAAAGAAAATGTAAAAAACACAAGTACAAAAATTCACACGGAAAACACAAAATTAGGATAATGCTAAATCGATTTTAATAACTTAGTAAAATCAACAGATTTGATATCACGCTTGAAGTGCGAGAGTGAACTAAAGTCAACGACAGGGTGGCAAGTAATTCCAGACACTGATAACATGATTACAAAAAAGAGGATCTCACACGAGCGCTAGTAGCCTAGTATGTTTTAGTCAATTCATACCTGTGACCTCTAGTGTGTGTGTTGGAACTCAGTTCAAAAGTCATCAAATTGCAAATCAACGAGCCCAAAGTGATATTGTAGCACCAAATTAAATCTGTTTGTAGTCGATGTATTTCTAGGTTGGGTAGACCTAAGTATCTTAGCGTTCCTGATATGACAATTTATTGAAGTCACTGAGCTACTTAGTAAAGCGGCGTTGGACCAGTTCCTCTGCTTCGATATTCTGTACAATATATGGCGATCATGTTCGTCGCTCTTTGGACACTGAGTCGGTGAAGACATTAGTCCACGCCTTTGTTACATCGCGTGTCGACTATTGCAACTCGGTTTTGTCCTCTGCCCCGCTGAAGGTCATGGACAAGTTGCAGCATGTTCAAAATGCTGCAGCACGTCTGGTCACGGGGACCCGGAAATATGAGCGCGGTCTGTCTACGCTGATGCATAACGACCTGGTTATTTCCCAGCGAGTGCAGTACAAGCTCGCTGTGACAGTCAATCGTTGTCTTCAGCACCGAGCTCCAGGTTATCTCGCCGAATATTGCATGCCAGTCTCTGAAGTTCCTGGTCGCCAGCATCTGCGATCTGCCAGAGGTCATCAACTGTTAGTTCCACGAGTTCGACGCGGCACCTTTGGGACCCGTGCTTTTTCTGTAGCCGGACCAACAGTCTGGCATTTACTGCCCGACTGTCTGGGGGATCCAGCTGTCGACTTCGAACAATTTAGGCGGGACTTGAAGACGCTTCTGTTCGCCGAACACTCGAGGCGATAGCGCATTAGAGGTGTTACGTAATCGCGCTCTATAAATCGACATTTACATTTACATTACATTACATGTTACTAATTTATATTCAAGGACGGGGCGGACGTAATCTATGTAAGTTCGAGTATGCAAACCAACATCGCGTGAAACAAATGTGCGCAGTATAGCAAGGGCTCGCCTATAAGCTTATGTCGACCAGAACAGATGCAGGCGGACAAGACATGGCGATGGCGTTAGTGGTGTCGTTTTATGATTATGAAGACACTGAACTGCTGTTCACTTTTGTATTTAAACTAAAATGGCGCACGAGTCGAACACTCGGATATAGTAGAGCAGCAAGCATCAGTTTATAGTCATTGCGGTTTACGTGTAAATTCTTGTTTATGATGACAAACACTGCGACACTTAATGAGAGTACACAACCTCGTTAACAGAGGAATAGTCACTCACAATTTTCAGTGACGTTTTGACGACAGCCGTTTATCTCTTTGTGTTCATGTTGCGTTGTGGCTACTTTTAATAAAGATGATGATAATGATGATGATGATGTCACTGAAAATCGTGAGTAAACGTTGCGCTTGTTTCTTGATTAATTTGAACCGTTAGTGTTTCGTATCAACCGATGATCTTATTCGCGAATACTCGGCGTCATATGTGCCACCCGTCAACTGTTCATGCTAACTGCGTCATCGCGAACACGTCGGGATTGTCGAGTGACTCAGCACCGCTGCTCGCAGCCTCATCGACATCCAGGTCCGACCACTCGTCCAGCCACGTGTCGTCGTGTTTCATCGGTAAATAAATCACGATGTCGACGTCCGGCTCGTCGTCCTTGGTGTCCACGTCGAAGCAGACGCGCTGGATCGGATTGGCGGACGCTGATGCCGCTTCCCTCGGCTGCGGCGGCGGCGGTGTTTGGTCGCCGACGTGGTTTTCGCGCATGCGCTGCTGTCCGTCAACCGTGTCCATAGCACTTTCGAACAGGAACACATC
>Ga0209562_1001137_pt1 | contig 10010 bp, 8 predicted proteins | sample WorMetvacBELIZE2_FD_187399 | JGI IMG/M metagenome (GOLD analysis project Ga0209562, IMG submission 187399) | Marine gutless worms symbiont microbial communities from Max Planck institute for Marine Microbiology, Germany - Olavius vacuus BELIZE.2... | ecosystem: Host-associated > Annelida >...
CCTATGAATATCCGGACAAACATTACCTGTCGAGAAACTAGAATGATTTTCCTACGTGTACGTGATGCTGAAAACCGCACAATCGCATCTTCATTCCTCTGGATAAAACACTGGAATGTGACGGAAGGACAGAATTCCTGTAGCTAGTACAGGTACAGCAGTCTGCATTGTGAGCAATCTGGACGCACTGTAAAAATTACAGCCATTTGTAATTATGCTAAAACACTGTAGCGAGGAGTCGGCACACTGCTGCTGTGTGCAATTACCACGGTCACTGCCGATGTGAGCAGCTCAGCCAAACAAACCAGCTGACTCCTGGAAACTGCCACACTATGTCCAACACAGAAACTCAAGAATCTAGATACAGTAGTTCAAAATTATAACATTAAGTGACAGAGACAACTCGATGGCCTTACTAGTCATAGGTACAGATGACTTTGTTGACAGCACAGACGATGAAGTGCGAGCAGTTGTAGCAGATGCCGCAGTTGCAGACGGAAACCCAACATAAGCACTCGATGCTGTAGTAGTGGTTGTCGACAACGTAGCAGCTGACGTGCTGTTGTTTCCCACCTGTGCACTGTCAAACTGTCCCGAAACTGTAACTGATGTCGAATCTTTCACTGACAATTTACCAAGACTGTCAGCCAGTTTGTTTGCTGTTGACGATACAGGCTGTGCCGGCGTGGATGATGACGGTACTGTACCAGAGTAGGTCTGAGTGCCTCGTTGATATCCATCAGGTCCAGAACTGTAACTACCAGCTGGCATGGAACTATCACGACTCTGACGTGGATACAGATTTGGAGCATACGGGTGTCCACTGCCATAGCTAGTACTACCAGAAAGCTGACTTGTAGCAGACAAGTCGTAGCCGGCTGGTACAGATGACTGTTGAAATGTTGAGCCTTGATATGTTAACTGTCCAGTCTGGTAGGCATTCCCAGACAGCGGATAGCCAGAACCGGAACTGGTGACGCCACCACTGGATAACTGTCCACTGTTCAGCTGCTGATAAACATCATAGCTCTGTGAAAGACCACCTGACTGATATGGCGTCATGCCAGTCTGCTGTTTATCAGATGCTGTCGTGCTTACAGTTCCGTACGGTTTGCTAGAAGTATTCAGATGTGATGAACCTCCATATACTGGTTGGCTGCTCTGTACAGTGCCATAGCCACCAGTAGTGCCTCCTATCTGACTCTGAGGTGCGAAACCAGGTGCCACATTCCCAGAATATGTAGGATACTGTGTAGCAGGCGTATTGTGCCCAGATGCAGATCCGTCAACGCTGGGGTACGTGCTGAATGACGACGCATACTGGTTCATTGACGGCGTGTGGAATGATGCAGCACCAGTGACAGCTGTGGACACTGCTGTTGCTTTATATACAGATGATGAGTTGACCGTCTCCGTGCTGGCTGCATATGTGTTCACTTGACTAAATGGTGACTGTGTCGTCATCGACGGATGAGCTAAATACACCACACACAGTCACAAATACATTCTATCAATACAGCCATCATGTCATAACTTAATACCACTATACTCAAAATACTGAAGGTCTGTCAAAGTGGCTAAAACATGGTGCCAGTCAATAAAGATGCAGTGGCACTACATTACGGCTGCTATGCATTATTTGCATCTGATTCTTATTAGGTTTTTCTAAACTTCACAGCACACTTCATCACATTTCTTTCCAATAATAATAATAACAAACAATAACTGGATAATGATCAATAAATTATGACAAAAAATCATCATGTAACTCACAAGCAGACTGACTAGCAGTTGGCATCTGCTGTGACTGTGATTGTGAAGCATATGAACTTGCTTTGCGGTCAGGCTGTGATGACGGGAATGCAACAGGTGGCTGGCCATGCCCTATCTGATAGACAAACACAACACACTACGGTACAGTCAAGTTACGCAAATTCTTCACGGATGGAAAAGATGATCAATGGGTTTCAATATGGTGCCAACACAATGCTGTAAGAAGTAATTTTGATATATACAAAACTTCCAAATAGTTCAATGGCATGCAACATAAACTGCGAGAGCCAACTGTGTCGCCTACAACATCATTCACCAAGAACACAATTAAGTATGTCACAGCGATTAGCCTGCTTGACATAACAGCACAGATTCAGCAATCAAAACTTGTACATCACTACACTAGGTTAACAGATGTCATGCCCAACTCCTACGAGAGACATGGACTATAAGACAGCTGATAACAATATTAACTATGATAACAATGATGTCAGTGACAATGTGGTTGGACCACCAGTCTTCTCTCAACGGTGCCGTCATGTTTGCAAACGTCACAGCTGACTATATGTAACATTGTGATGCAAGTCATGGCTGTGCTAGCTACAATGTCAACTAACATGTGATTCCTCATTGCCCACAGCAGCAGAAAAATAGCAAATGTGACAAGAAGTGTGTATGCTCACTCCAGTGACTGAGTACCCTATGACCATTATGTGCACTTACAAACTCAGTTCATTTCATTTTGCGAGGTCTGTAGTCTTCAGCCCACTGAGTGCGATATCTTCCGCCTGGTGGACTACAGTAATGACCACAGACAGCCTTCACATGTCATTAATGGACATGCAAAGTTGCAAAATGAATGACTAAGCCTGCCATTGGCAACAGTCACAGACAAGGCCTCATTAGTGTAGACATGCAAGACAACGGACTGGATAGTAGGGTCAGTTACGACACTGTCGTTGACCATATCCCAACAACCAGTTTTCTTTCAACTGTGGTAGTTCATAGAGGTCATATGAGATGCTGAAATGCAAATCATGGTCAAAAACATCAGCATACACGGGCCAATTTATATCGGCTTCAATGTTCTGTAGTATACTGTCCACATCTGGGATAGACATTAACTGTTAGTAACTGTAAAACAACACTCTAAGAAGAACTAAAGCAATAACAGTAAACAATACCTTAGAACTGATAAAATCTTTTGACAAATTTGCATTATTTGGATAAGCTGTTGGTGCAGCAGGTTTCAAAGCAGATCCACTCATACCAAGATCATCTAACATCAACAGTGATGACTTCGACGGATCTGTTACTGTCACTGACATCATTGCAGCTCGTGACACCGACAAATCATAGCCAGGCATTGTAGATCCAGCATGCAGGGCTGAAGATACTTGTGACATGCTGTACAACACAGAATCATCATCATCATTCGTCACGTTCTCATCACTTCACTACAAGCCGATTTACTTTTTGCTTCCCACACAGTTTACAAATGCTGTTCTGTGTAACACATAACCAACAATGTAGAATGCACATGACATCTGTGCATGACAAATTTGAAATTTCATACAATACAGAAGATGACAGTCATCAAGGTCCACAGTAGGCCTAATACTACTCAGAGAATGCATTATATACATTATGTCCTTGCAACCACGCATTACTGTCATTATATGCATTTTTATGCATCATCCACACACACAGCCAATCTGACTGAGTCTGAATGCAGCTCCACTGAGATACAGCCATGTGCAGCACTTCATACTGACTCACTTATACCCATACAACCAAACACTACAAACACTGCAGCAATACAACTCACAAATCTAAAACAGCATGCTGTCTAGAGCCATTGTAGTCATCTCATATGTGACATGTATCTTGATTAACAACAGCCACTGGATGTTAAGTGATGTTACTGTGCCAAGTAATGACAAATTCCACGTCTGTAGCTCAAGCATAATGCTTGGAGCACATCCCAGTCTCTATGCAGTCAGCCCGCAAGTGACATTAACCTCTCATGCCATAAGGCCTCAAAACCAGCTTGGTGGTCTATAAGAAATACCCATAAGGCTAATTACTTGTAAGGCCAATATATCGCCTTTTTTAACTTACATGGTGTTTATTTTAGCACACGGAAGTGGAAGGTAATGACTGGAGACTGATTCACTGGGGAAATCAGAGGTGATATAGTTAATGATAAACCTGGCAGTTGGATGCCATTACTTTCCACCAGGCACAGTTAAGTTCCAAGCAGTACGACATCACCACCCTTAGATCAGAACCAATACTCCTGGGTGACAGAGGTACACAAGTGACTGTGTAGCAGCACTGGCTGGGAGTCAGCAGTCCAACATTCAACTATGCCATCACACCATTATTCTGTACCGCTGCTGTGCAAAGCTTACCTATTTACTATCAATCCTCTCCAATAATGACATCACACGTCTGTGATGTGCCGTTAAGTAGCATCATATAGGAAATAATTAGGAGAGCATCACTGTGAGACATGGTTCACAATGCGACCAGTCGAGTACCTGTGAGTTGGTGCACCATAGTGAGCCTGCTGCGAGGCCACATCACCAGTGAAGCTCATTGCTGAGCCTGACTCCGCTGATGCAGATACTGCTGCAGGCATTGCATCCCAGTTGCCAAACTGCACGTCAAGCTGCGCACTGTTCATTGATGCAGGCATCTCGACAGCTGATGCCGGGATCTGACCAAATATCACATATAGCTTACATGAAAAACTGCATCATATGTGTAAGTAAAACATGCCAACATCACTGGCCAAACTGAGTCATGTGGTGTGCAACATTATCATGTATCACACTGCCCCACCGGCCCACCCACCATGCATAGGCATGCATAACAGGGTTAATGGTGGACAAGTCTCATGTGTGACTCACTGGTAACAATGCAGTGACACATATGACCTGCTTGTTTAACACTGCAAACACACCAACTGTTCTTATACATTCTTTAACAAAAATGTTAACTTAACATTAACCCAGCATGTTATTCACATCATATCACATGACAGTGTAACACGGAGACACATACGTCCACACAGTTGAAACATCAGCACAAGGTTCAATTCCTCACTGTGATATTTTGGTCTTGTAACAAATGTACTGCAGTCGACTTAAAAGACGACGTACATATAATACCTGAGTGAATCTACACCACCAAAAGTGCTTTCCCTAAAATTTAACTTCGGTTTAGCCATCTAGATACTTAGCCATGCATTCAGATTAATTCGACCTTGCCATCCTATCACGGTAACAAACACTGCTAAGAAAAGGGTTCTATGATGCAGCAAGCACGTGCTGACCATTTTTCACTTCAACCAAGTTTAGAACTATAGTTTTGGACCAAAGCTTACTTCGACAGATCTAGTTTAAAACTAATGACAAGATTAACCTTAATTTTAAACTAATTCTACAACAACCAGATAGTATTCATGGTAACACTAACTTTCTCTTTTGCAGCCTTCATAAGCAAATTAAACAAAAGTAATTGCCTTCTTCAATCAGACACTGAACACTAATAAAATTCAGCACACAAATTTGCAACTGTAGCAGTGTGATCTTTTATATCTAAGAAAAGATATAAAGTTGTTTGGTTTTAAACTGAAGCTAAACAGTAAAGACTTAGTTTTAGCACGGCCATGTAATGTGCGTATTTAAATGCATTGTGAGAGTTTGGTTTAAAAGTGGCTTGTTCAGATTACCTTCAATTTGAAACTGAAGATCACTTTAAACTTCAGTTGTAAATTCACTTAAACTCAGATAAGAACTCTAGCATCACTTTACTTTTTGCATTAACTAGGTTTAAAAACTCGCTTTGGTTTACATTTATAACTTTAACAATCACAATTTGTCAAGTCCAAACTACTGTCTCTCTTTTGAATGTTTTTAATCAAAACTAATAATTAATTACCAAATATATCTGCAGCATAATACAGTCCACTGCAACAAACAGCATCACTCATTAACACTCTGCTAATCATGTTACCCTGGATGGAGGTGGCATCCGTGGTCTCGGTGGCTGCTTGACAACAGAAGTAGGTGTACAATTCTGCATTGCTGATGGAGATGATCCTAAACCATGGCCCATCTGTTCCAGACCAACACTGCCATGACTTCCCAATGATGCACTGCCAATCTAAAACAATTTATTAAATACTTGCATATCAAGATCACATAAACAACGCAAAGCACGACACGTCGACAACTGTGATTTCACACACACGTTTTTACATAACCACACTCAAACTATCAGGCAGGTAGACCTACTATTTAGGTACTTGCCAAGCATAGTTTAGCAACTTACTGAACACTTCAATACACTTGATTTACAGTCTTTTATACAGGATACCCTGGGTGTGTTGAGATCATTATCAGTATGGTTACAATTCATTGATCTTCTGTCTACTATTAACCAATGTTATCTTCCTTCACAAACCTTTTCATATACTTCCTTCTATACTACTTTAGAGTGCTCGGCCTCTAGATGTAACACTTATCAACTCAACTTATGCCACTCTGCACAACCACATCGGACTGATTATCAGTTGTCACTGCCGCTGCACAGTACTTACTACTACATACAATAACAGCACGGTAAGAGGGAAAAGATGGGAGTAGTCAGTCAGGGGCAGCAACAATGCACTCTTGCAGTCTGTTGGCTGCCACTGATTGCTAGCAGAAACACTGAGTGGCCTTACAGTCATCCCATGTACTCGCTGCTGCACACTGCACTACAAATTCCGACCAGATAACAGCAGCCTAATAACATTATTATTATGTGGACAAGTCTTGTAACTTGAAAGTGAGCAAAGTTTAATGCCACCCGACAAGTAACGAGTCATTTTGGAGATGAGCCTTTCAAGACAAACAGTTGCAATGGTAACTACTGAGACTAAGTGATCCTACATTAACTTAAAAACACAACCAAAAGAAACACACACAAACCTATACCAAAATCAACGTGTTAGGGCACTTGTATGAACTTCTCATATGAGTTCACAACTGCTTTACACAATGCAGCACATACATAGTAATGTTTCATCTTATCCTCCACAGCTCACATGGAATGAGTACACCGAGTAACAGACAGACAATAAATCAATCAGAGATCGACAGCCAGCTGAAATTTAGCTCCAGGTCAAAGGTACTGTAATACAGTTGAACAGGATTTGGTATATCTGAAACATGACTGAAGTCAATCGGACAACAGTCCGGATGAATTCAACGATATAGCTGACAAAATTTTCATGAAATCACAGGGCACTTCTTCCATACATATGATGAAATTTTATCTCACAATGCTGAAGAATCCTTCAAAATAGTCCTGGATCTGCAATTCTGTATCCAGAAATGGATGACTTCCAAAATGTAATCAGTTCTTCCCAGAACTGGTGCCTATCTGCGTGTAAAAAAGTATAGTGCAGACTACTGTTGAAATGTGACCTGTAGGCAGCAAAAGATGAACGAAGCAACAAACAGGCAAACACAACTGACCAACTAGCCAGCCGAAATGTGCTTTTCAGGAAATTTCGGCTAGCAAAAATGCCAAATATAATAATGGCCATCAGAGCAATAACATACCCCAACTGCATTTTTAATAACTTCTGTGGCTTCCTGTGTATAGCGCAGGTATGCAGCAGATTGTTCGTACGACTCAGTTAATTTCTGCTGCTGTTGCAGCAAGACGTTCAGGTCGTAACTACAACCGCACACAGAACACACAGCTTCCATGACATCTTGCCTCACTTTCAATGTCAGAAAAATGTAACCACAACAAATACTTGCAAATACAGCAAAAATTGACAACAATCCTCAAATCTTTGCATCCTCATATGCAGACACTCACAGTACTGGCTTTTTAACATGAATGTGCACATTTAGGTACGCATAGTGACGAGTATGCTGTACAGTGTACAGCATCATCAGTTGCTATGTAGAATATGCAGTTCTCTTGTTGTACTGACAAAATAACATGTATAACTCTTATACAAACATGTAAGTACAAGCTGTATTGTAAGCAACAGAACAACACTTGCCCAGATGACAATGATGCATGACTGCTAAGAGAGCCTGATGGCATTGTGTTGGACTGATAGACACTGCCGGCAGCTGAGTCTGCCAACACTGACGCCCGGCTATCGACACTAGTGGTAGTGTTGCGTGACGTCGCTGATGTCGATCCAGTTACGTACGGCTGTGCACTCAGGGACGACTGGTCAAATATGGATGCAGCAGACACAGCCGTTGTTGTAGCTGTGCACATACTGTTGTAGATTGTGGCATTCGCCAACGATGAGCTTGCAGTGAATACACGACTTTCTTCCAACTGAACAAACACCATCAATTTTCACCACCACATACAATTGCCATGCTCTACCAGACCAGCAACTGCCACTGTCACACATACCAAAACACTAACAGTATGGGTATAGCAGGGTTTAACATCCCACTCGACACATTTTAGGTCATTTCTGAGATGGTGGGGTGACTGCGGCATCAGCCAGGATTGTAGCCACAGTCAGTACTGAGGCTAGCTCCCTAGCACAGTCCCACAGTGTGTGCGGTGTTGAGTAGTGTGTGCACGACCACTATTGATAACAGTGGTGTGTATGAGTATTGTTTCAAAGGCATTGTGTCCGTATGTTTTAGATGCCCAGCTAGGACTGTGGGTTTCTCTGGAACACACCTTTATTGTGTATGTACAACCAACCAAGCTGAGCGACACTCGAGTACTGCCCACCTACTGGCTAGGTGGGAGCACGAGAGGACTACAGCCTGGTGGTCATGTGCACAAAGAGGGAGTCCATCTGTTATTGCTACAGCCGGCATCCACTACACATCACAGTTTAGAGGACACAGGCTAACCCTCTGTGCCTGTGCAAGAATTTAATCTCATAGCATGCCCGCTAGTCCAATCGAGCTGAAAAACTCCCTTCCAGACCTGGATTTGAACCCAGGCTGGCAAGAGTCCTCAGCCTGTCAGGCCAGCAGACACTGTGGCCTATTCAATGGTCTAGCCCACTAAGCCACTGAGACAGACTCTAAAACACTAAGAAGCCATCACATTAGTATTGTACCACCCAGAAAGATGCAACACAGGTATTAATAGAAATGTGGTCTCGGTCATGAGCAACTGATACCGCACTTCTGAGATCGAAGAGTTATAGGGCCAGATGAGATAGAAAGTGGCTTTAGTATGTGACTGAAAGGCTATACACACTCTATAGTTAGTTACAAGTATGGAGCAGCACAGTAATACATTCAAAAGCAGAAAGCCAACGATAAAGTTTACAGGGTAACTCACTTGCCAATTCTGTGACCATCACGGCTTATAAATCACGCATGAAGTGACACAAAAAGTTTGAATTTTATATACTGTTGTCCAGAACAAGTGAAACGTGCGATGCTATTCTAAGACCAAACAGTCCTTCTTTCAACTGTTTGGTCTAAGAACACTATGTCAATGATATCAGGCAGCAAAGTGTAGTGGCACAAATAAAGATCACACGAGCTTCGACTGGTAACGAGTTGTGCATGCTGAGAGTTTGAGTTTGTGTTTTGTAAGGTTTAACGTCCCACTCGACACATCACAGGTCATTTCAGGGATGAATCTTCCCAGGCAATCAATTACACTGGTTCTGATAACAAAAAGGTAATGAACTAAACATGCTGAGAACATGCAGTTAAATGATCAATGGTCGTCTTCACAAGCTTACAAGGTGTGACAAATGAATGAGCACAGCTAACACGCAATCACATGAAAACCACAATCCACCAGCATGCATTCGTATGCAACAACAAGCTTTCGAAGTCAAATGGGCCGACATCAACGTTGCGAGATACTAACAGATAAATGTAATCTTGACAATGCAGTCATGTCTGCACTGCAGCCACACATCTTCTTAACTACTTATTATTCAGCAGAAATCATCATCACATTCAATTCCATATGTAAACACAATCAACAAAATACTGTAGTGGAGTGGATAAACAAAAAATTGTGCACTTTCTGAAGAAAGCATGAAATTTCTAGCATAGTTAGTACATACCATAACCTTTATTTTTAGATGTGGAGGGAAGTTCGATATGACCGCTGAGAACCGTGAGCGGTCAAATAAATGGTGGCCATTAATACACCAGATTTAATATTCAAATACACTTTGTTTTAGAATCAGACAACGTACAGTTCTCTTTAAAGTG
>Ga0209562_1001138_pt1 | contig 10006 bp, 3 predicted proteins | sample WorMetvacBELIZE2_FD_187399 | JGI IMG/M metagenome (GOLD analysis project Ga0209562, IMG submission 187399) | Marine gutless worms symbiont microbial communities from Max Planck institute for Marine Microbiology, Germany - Olavius vacuus BELIZE.2... | ecosystem: Host-associated > Annelida >...
AAACTCGAATAACAAATTCGTAGTCGTTTATCAACAATTCGCCTTCGCGTCACCACCGACAGCAACATTATCTGTATGTAGAATTGTGCCGATTAAATACCGACACGACGACAGCGTAACAAGTCCAAAGTCCATAGGCCTATATTATAAACCAGGACATCTATACAAAAAAACTAGACAGAATGTAAGTAAGTAATTAAGTAAGTAAGTAAAGTAAATTAGTAGAGCGCATCGTCCAGAAAGCTCTAATGCGCTATGTACACAAGTAAGCTTAAAACAAAAACGTCTTCAGTGAACGTCTGAAGGAGTCTCTGCTGATGGCCGTCAACACAACAGTTTAATACGCAGGCTGATGGTTGTGAGGAGATTGGGAAATTGCCACGAGTACTCTCTGCGGGCGAATTTAATAATGTATATGCATCTTTATTTCGCCAGAAGCAGGCAGTCAAAAACAAGCAAACGAGAAAAAAAACAAAAATTGTGCGAGTGAGGGAAATGTCCGTGGAATTGTCCATGAAAGATTAACTCTTAAGGTCTATATGTGTAGCGGTTATGATCTGTGACACCTTGCTTGACACGCAGACAGACAGACAGACAGACAGCTGTTGACTAGCTATACCATTAAATTTAACTCTACAGAGCATATGTGAATTTAGTTTCAGCTTTAGCGCTCGTCTGACGAATAATATGCACTAACTTGGAAATGCTGCAAGATAGGATGTAAGATAGTAGGCCTATTAATCACTAATAGCAATCGCTATGGGCTTTCGATTGGTACCAAAATCGGTGACCTTGAATGACCTTGAAGGGCTTAATGGCCGTTATTTTGCATAATTTAACTATTTGATAGCTTTGGGGCGAATTACGTAAAAGTGGTTGAAGACAGACCCCTGACCCCATTGTCTGTTACAAAAATGAAGTCCAATAGATCTAGTTTTAGCAGTATATGACTTAGCGATATTCGCAGAGGTTACCGAGAAGGAGTGCATTAACGAGAGACACCCCCTTGTCAAATGCGATAATTTGACCGCTATACTGAGCGGTAACTGGAAAACGGTGCGAGATATGATGTAAAGTAATATTATTATCTAATAGCTGTAAGTCGTATTTTTGTACGGGCGATTAATGTGTACTTACATCACTGACCTTGAATGACCTTGAACGGCGTAACGACCGCCGACTCGCGCTATCTCTGCGGTAGCTCAGCTTACTGTTGTTGCTTACTATCACTTGCTTGTGCGTAAACGCGATGACAAATTCAGAGACGTTTTCTGTCGTTTGTTATTTTGATTTCACTAGTTACTACACATTGCAGAATAAGTATAAACAGGTAATCCACGGATTACTTCTTTACACGCACCTTGTATGCAGAGAATCAGCCAGATTCAGAGAGTTTATTTGTTGTTTCACAGACTGTGACAGCGGCGCGGTCATGAGTTTACGCTGGAAAGCATCATCGGCCGCTTGTCAAACACAATGTGACGATGCGCTTCAGAAACATTGTCGAGCAACATTTTGTCAATAAAAAACGTTATCAAGAGTGTGCCTGACTGCATGGCGGATGTACGGTGCCGGCGGCTGGAGACCGCCCGCCATCATTCGCCTTTATCTGCCGTTCGTCATATTGGCGTCCGTCAATCATGCGTTTTTTAAACTGATTGCTCCTGCTGCTGCTGCTAACTGCGCCGTTTAATTAACCGCATCGTCACCAAATTGCGGCTCTAATAAAGCCGCGTTATCAATCTCAATTATCCGGTTGACAGCTAACAACCGCCCTGCAATCAGTGCTATTATTTTGTGACTCACTAGTTCGAATCCATTTCAATGTCACTGGTATGTGTGTGTGTGTCATGCAATCACGTTTATAAAATGTGATTTATGAAATACGAACACTAATAATAACCGGACGTATTAGTACAGTTGTCAATGCAGCGTGTTGTATTGCATGTGTCGCACTGTTCACCAGTGGCGTCACTAGGGTGGGTGACACCCGGGGCGAAAACTGAGGGTGTCACCCCTCTATTTTTTCCTAAAAAATCTGGCGACTTTTTTAGTTGCAAGTTCTGCGGTGTCACCCCTGATTTCTTCTTCGCAAAAACTGACGACCTTTTTTGCTCATCACTTATCGTTTTTAATTTGCTTTCACTCGGGTGTCACCCCCTCGAGGGTGTCACCCCACACCTTTTTTACCTGTCCGACCTCGTTTCTCCACTATTCTTTATAAATTTGCCCACAAAAAAAATTTCCTTCGGGTCTCACCCCCTGGAGGGTGTTACCCGGGGCGGTCCGCGCCCTCCCCCTAGTGACACCACTGCTGTTCACGGCCGATGGTAGACCTGTCTGATAACAGAGCTGGGACAAAATAACTGTTTTTTTCTAACTAATTACGATAAAAATTAATAGAGGCTTTCTGCTGATTAACTGCGTATACAACTTTCTGCTTGGTATGTCGCAGCGAACACAGCTGTATAACAAGTACTTGTTAGGACGCATAGAGATGCACGGATATTCGAAATTAATTGGATCGATTGTGAGTATACCGAAGTAGTGTCAACTAGATCTCACGTGACTGGGTTTGTTAAGCAACAGATTACCGAGCGAGATGAGCAATACGGTCGTTTCTTGTTAAAATAAGCGCTTTTGCTGTACTTTCAGCTCAAATCAACTACAACATCCACTCCGTGCTGTTTAGTCCAACTTTTATGAACCTAAATTCACTGGCGCATTCACAGTGCCGATCATCACCATTCTGATAAGCTGAATAACTTCGTTTAAATTTTGACCACAGTAATAACGGTTCATCTTCATTCGTACAGTTTTATGCATTCGCCAGCTATTAGCCACCGAACGGCGCTGGAGGCATTCTGTTTGCTGGCTGTCCGTCCGTCCGTGCGTTATCACATACTGAAAGTTTGTTAAAACGATATCTTAATTACAAACCACTTGTGAGAATTTTCGCAAATTTTGTAATTTTACTTTAGTGCAGTTGGGGACAAAGATAACCTCATTACATTTTGAGGTCAAAAGGTCACCCATCAAGGTCACAGCGAGATTTTACAAGCGGAGGCATAGCGATTGAAGGTTCGCCGTTGAAGACCATCTAGTTTTGTTTGTGTTACTTTGGTCCTTTTCATTTCGACATTTGTAAGACTAAAAGACGTTTCTGTCAGTTTTTGAGCGAACGTAAAATATCATATTTTGTATTTACGAGAGTATGTAAAATATATGCGCGGCCCCTCTCATTGGCGGAGTGTGGAGCAAAGAGTTCATGGCCCCTAAGATGCCCGACGTCGCACCTTTGCTATGTACACTACAGTGCAAAACAAATAGTGTAGTATATGTTATTCCACTTGCAGCTCTTGTATTAAGCTCAACTTCACATACGTTACTAAAAGCCATAACCAGATACCGGTGCCCGATATAATGATACGCAGATAATAATATATCAGATGGCTAAAGCTACTAACAGCGTTAACAGAAGAGTAGTAGAGTAGGCCTACCTCCAAAATGACTGTATTTGTAGCTAGGGTTGTGAGTTAGGAAGTTTCATCCGGAAAATTTCCGGAAATTTATTCCAATCTTTCCGGAAATTTCCGGAAATTTGTTAAATAATTTTTTTCACTTTATAATTTTTAATTATAACCATACAAAAGAATTTTAAAATAAGCATGTTTTGACAAAAAACTTTCCAGATCTTTGTGTTTCAACTTTATGCATTAAGTTACGACAAAATAACTTGTATTTAGCATCGCTCCCAAGAATATCAGCAAAATTATAGACGTTATAACTTCCAGGCTGTAGCTAATATTTCCGGAAATTTCCGGAAAATTTCCGGAAATATTAAATTTCCGGAAAATTTACACCCTATTTGTAGCTGCAGTTTACCATTCGAACAACAGCTATAATAACAAGACTCTCGTATAAAATGACTTAGCAACAAGAAACAACGTATTGAAAAAGTGAAAAGCAACAAATGACGAGTGAGTAGACAACTAACGGCCCATCAGCACATATTAGACTATTTAGTGCTTTACGATGGTGTGATAAGGAGTGAAGACATAATCGAAGCTATTCAGCTGCAAGAAAATAAGGGTAGCAAATACTTTGAGTAAAATGGCAATCTGTAATTGAGTCAATGACGTTTTGATTATCGTCGCTTTCAAAAAATGTGTTTCAAAGAAGCATAAAAAGATGACAAATGACAGATGGCTAAGATGGACATTTTTACCACACGATAAGAAGCAAAATGGTTGCCACTAAACACGTTTACTGGGCCAAAAGAAACTATTAAAACTGCTTTTGCCCCAATGCCCCTCCCCTGAGACAGCGCGCTAAGTCCGCCATGCAGTGGTCCCTCCTGTATATGCTAAATGTCAGTTGTCTGGGTCGGCCACTGTTCACATAATGGGTCCGACATTATGATGGTCTGACAGAGAGTCCACAAGTAACTGCACAGATCTTAATGTTGGAACGAACTCGACACTTGGGCAGGTGTGTCTCAGTCTATCAGCTCCACAACTTGCACACCTGACCGCATCTGCGTGATGACTGTCAGCGAGTGACTGAAATCACTGCAATCAGTCGACTGATTGAGTGGACGTGCATTGTGCAGAGAACATAAGACGCCGCTTGGTGACAGCAGCTGGTCAACGTTTCTTTAATTCCCTACCCGGAGTGACAGTAGCAGTCGGACACTTTTAAAGAAACACTTGAAAACTTTGTTGTTGTTGTAGGGCCGTTGTTTCTGTGCGCCGCTGTGTAATGTAACTCTTACAGTGCCTTCTTTCTTTCTCACCTGTGTATATCCAATCATCACTAACCTCACCTGTACAACCTTCACAATCATCTCTCATCAATCATTTCGTCACTGACGACGTCTGTGTATGTTCGCGCAACTTGGCATATGCGATATTTGCTCTTTATGCCTCCGCCAACATGTTTCTGGTTGTCCACCCGGCCGTCCGTTAACACCAACTGCCAGTGCAGACGCGCTATCTCGGTACTTAGTAGCCAGATGTGAGCGGCGACTGTTGAAGACGTTTTCAAGGTCAAAGGTCAAGGTCATGGGCATCAGACTTTGTATCGGCCTTCCACATTTCATCCAAATCGAACCATCCCCGGCTAAGTTATGACGACACGGCAGTCGTGGCATCACAAATCTACTTCCGGTTTCGGGTTCAATGACGCATTCGGTTAAGAAGGCCCAAATCTATTTGCAGACCAAATTTCGATAATATCGCAGCAGAGATATTATTACTTCCGGTTATGTGAGGAATTTTGATGTCAAAAATTATTAAAATCAGACAACTACTACGCAACTTATAGCCAATAATATGAGTGGGAGTTTTTTTTCTGAAACACGGTGTATAAAAAGAATTTGTTAACTGGAACTCTGGCTCACTCACCTGTGCCTAACTTTCCACCTTCTTTGTATGTTTTATGTTTTACGTTTGTATACGTTTTATTGTACTGTCTTCGTGTAAATCACGTTGCGCATGTCAGCTTGATTAATAAACGGAAATAATGATGATGATGATGATGATGAGTTTCGACTCGTCGTGCGTGCGTGATCTTGCACTGGTCTACCAATGAGTCCAAAGTACTCGTCTGATATTTCCACATTATCATGTATTTCCAACGTCCACAGAATACACCAGGACACACTTGTTTTGTCGTATGACCAACTTACATACAATGCAGCCGAACTTTACCCGCAGCAGAAACCAGCCGTGACGGACGCCTTACACACTGGCCACATCTCATAATGAGACTTTCTACACTGTGTCTGTGACAGTGTCTCAACTTTTTCAGCAGATTGTTAGTGCTACTTTTTGTCCCCCATTTGTCTGGAAATTCATTCAGTAACTCTGCCGCTATATGTCCCTTCAACTGATATAAATTGTTCTAATCATAATCTTATTTTCGTCACCAAAAAACAATGTTTACAAACACTGCGGTGACGTCTGCAATGACGTCAACATATTTTAGATGATATGGTGGGTAATTTTATATATTGTTTTGTAGCAAAGTTAACAGACTTTCCAACAGTGAAAGAATTTTGAAAATAGGTTGTTAAGATTTGACGAAATTATCGTCACAACAGGGTGACACGTTTCTTGGGACACAGTGTATATGACAAATATGTAAAACAATGTCACGTTCGAAAAGATGAAAAGGCTAACGTATTTTCAGTGCATTAAAGTTGCACTTTTTTTGTGAAAAAAAATAATTTCATTAACATTTCTGTATGTATATTTGATTAAAGTTTGTGAAAATGACAAGCGCACAATAATGTAATGAATGAGTGAAACCTGTTAATGTCAACGCACTGTCGCACATGCGATAATTGTGTGGGCGTGGTCTATATAAAAACAGAGGGGGCACGTGACCGTATCCTGACTAATCACAATCGTCCATCGATAGCGGTCTGTCACGTGACGGTCAACGATGTCCATACAGAAGCGAGCGAACCACAAAACACACAGTGACACAGACAGGCCGGATGATTGATTGATTGACAGGGGTGCCCCCCCCCCCCACACGGGGACAGGCCGGATGGCAGGTGATGTAAATCCAGTGAGTTCTGCACGACAAAAACGACAAGAAATTGCCATTATGGCAGCACATATTGCAATAATAGCCGTGACCACTGACAGATTAAACCTTAATTAATACAATGTCAATTATGAGCCGTGACAGGGACACACTGCAAAACTGACAACTCGTGCAATACAAAATACAATCACTGATGGTATTCAGTGCACATTATCAAATTGTCAAATTATCCAGGTTGATCTACACACTGCCAAAACTGGTTCAAAAATTAAGGCAAATATGTTGTCAGGTTACACTTAGTTAGTTACCAATTGATTGACTGAGTAAGGCTTAACGTCCCACCAAACACATTATAGGTCATATCGGGGACTGGTTTTACGGGTCAAATGACCCAACCAACAGTGTCAAAGCACTGAAGGAACACACAAAACTAAACTAAACCAAATAGAACAAAACACCACAATCCATCTTAACTAAGGAATAAAGATAACACAAACACAACGAACTAAACCCAGGTTCGGTTGCTTCCTACGACCTCCGGCCTGGAAACGGAGTGGGACTATTCTGGTAGAAAGGTAAGGGATGGACAAAAGAAGAAAATAGGTAAAGCCAATGAAAGAAAGGGAAAAGTAAAAGGGCAAAAGATTAACTAAATGGACAAAGAAGGGTGACCCGGCCCCACACAGGGGGTTAGTTACCGAAGTTAATAAAAGGTTTAACACATAAATTTAGAAACTTTTCCAGAGATTCAAATTGTGCCAGTGATGTCAAGTACGACCCAAGTGTCTTTTGCCCTCATAGAAGTGCTCTTTCAGTCCGAATTTAAGAACAGACTTAAGCTTACTAACAGTAATGGTCACACTGTGTGCTGTAAAAACGTGACGGCCTACACACGACTGTTTATTAATTGATTTTCATAACTTCTGTACCGATTTAATCGGAAATGAATGCTGCATGCATTTATAGCACGGCTGGAAAAAACACAGTTTTTGAACAAAATGTTTTAAGGCTTTTAGGGTGTTTTTTTATTTGTGAGGTTTTTTAGGGTTTTTATGTAAGAAGACCGGACACAGATTTACGACCCAGAAATTTACAAGGAGTATCTCATACACTGTGTATGCTCTACTATACTTATTCCCATGCCACATCATCTATAGCCATGTGCAGACTACAGCATAGTTACCAACACAATTAATTAGACTGAAAGGCAACAATTTTCCGCTGCGACTAGAATCTAAAATCTGGATTTTCAAGGTTCACGCTACAACGTAAGATTAGCCACAAAATGTCACCACTTTAACTATGTGTGATTAGTACTCAGCCACAACAGATGACCACAGCTGCACTTTGTATATCACACACACACACACACACGGCCAGCGATATGAGAAGCCACAGTACGTAACAAAATAAATCTGACAGTTCGACGTACACGGTGGGCCAAAACCAACACACACACACGCGCACATGTACAATTATTCAGCCTAGAAACCACGACAATGGCAATATGAACGGTTTGTACAACAGATTCTATGGAGTGGACATTGGACAGTAAATCTCACAGCTACGTTATGTTACACTGCGCTAGGTACGGCCACGTTACTTACTGACCGAGCCAACTACAACAGCTGTACATGGCCACAGATTCTATATATAGCTACTTGTAGCTACATATGGAATCCCTGACATGGGCCAGGCAAACTATACGGCCTGTGACTGCATGTAATCCGTGAGGTCTTTTCAGTGGTTAAAATGTATGTCCTGTATACAGTACCGGCTGCTGGCGTTCCAGTCCTGGCTGTCTGTAACCACACGCACAAGTCAAAACATTCTGCCTACACTAACCCTAACAGGAATACATACTGCTTACTGCAATCCGGATGTAAACTCCAGCTGAATCAGCAAATAACTGCACACTACTGCGCTCTTTGCAGTGCCAGTGCAGAATGTAAACATTATCACATGAGGACTTGCGCATCGCTGCCAGCGAGTAATGCAGCCCAGTGACGTGCAAGTGGTCATTCAACCACCTTTAACTTTGCACTTTAAACACTGCGTCTACTGATATGGTCTGTAAACTTTTTTACACAGCTGCGTCAATGTGTGTGGTCCCAGGCAATACTCAATACAGATTACTTACTGACTTACTAATAAATGCAGCTAGAAAAATGCTCTTAAAAGACTACAAAGAGACTTTGAGGCCATTCTGTTACTCTGTGTAACAAACAATGCAACTCTATGCATATATTTGTTGTATAAATGTTACTTTTGTCATCATTTTTATTGAATACGGGCTGCTACAGACAATAAGGGCGTTCAATGCAGCTTGCCCGGACGGCCTCAGCTATCACGTGTGTTAATATTTCAATGACACAACACGCGTGAGCAATAACCAATAACAAGTATAGACAACGATTACAATAGTGATTAAGTAGCAGCTTATCAGCAATTTTAAATGTGATTAAAGGCAGTAATTATTTGTTGTGGAACACGACTCTATGGGACAATTCTATGGCACATACAAACGTGCCTTGTAGCACTGTTGTAAGATCCACTGATTTCTGGTAAATCTGTTGAGCACAAATGTCAATAAAACACAAGTAATGACCTATAACAGACGACATGCCGTGCCTGTGACCAGGCAGGTGTGGTGTCAGCGTGGTAGGATATCAGACGACATGCCGTGCCCATGACCAGCTAGGTGTGGGTGACCAGCTAGGTGTGGTGTCAGCGTGGTAGGATATCAAACCAAGTTGTACTGGGAGACAAGCTGGTCAAAATGTTCACACATTACATAGCCACAAAGGTCTGAACCAGGTCGGGTTACATCACGCCGAGTCCAACCGTGTTTTAGACAAATCATCCGACATCAATGTAGTACAGCTTAACAGTACATTACGTTCACTGCTCGGCGACCGTTTCTCTGTATCTCGCCTGCTTTTAGGCATACTGCTTTTTAAAAAGTTAGCATTTTTCTGTTCCAGATTATTTTTGGCATTTTCTGCTCCATCCGGCAATAAAATTTCACGAACTTATAATAATAAATAATGGCACCTCTATGTACACGATAGGCAGACAGAAAGCAAAGTCCTTCCTACAGGGTGCAACAAAAAACATACTGTAACACAGGCACACTGAAGCAACATTTCAAATTAAAAAAACGACGCTCGCTGTGACTACTGTTGCTGTTGCTGTAGCCATCGGCCATGAGCAGTGCGTCAATTCATTCAACGTGTGTTAATATCAACGGCGACTAGCACTAGCTAAGACTTATACATGTTATGAGCAATTCATTGCCTCAAGTGGCAGTGCGTAAGCCAATGCAGCTGACGTGCGTCGGCTGCCATAGTTCACAAGAGCCATCGTCAACACTTTTATGAGCCCATCATCTACAATCTCTGACATGTCCGTCGACATCCGCGGCTATTTTGCCAACATTTGCGGCGTAAGC
>Ga0209562_1001139_pt1 | contig 10005 bp, 8 predicted proteins | sample WorMetvacBELIZE2_FD_187399 | JGI IMG/M metagenome (GOLD analysis project Ga0209562, IMG submission 187399) | Marine gutless worms symbiont microbial communities from Max Planck institute for Marine Microbiology, Germany - Olavius vacuus BELIZE.2... | ecosystem: Host-associated > Annelida >...
AACCCTAACCGTAACAGTAAGGGTAACCCTAACCCTACCAACCCTACTAACCCTAATATTAGGTACCGTTGTGAATATGGCACCCGCTTTTCAAGGATTGTCTTAATACGATAACCTAGGCCAAGTTATGAAATGTTCGCGCTGGACGACTCAGAATTTTAGGTCAACTTGCACTCATAGCCAATGGCATAGTCCGTACACAGTACTGTTCTGTTCTGTTTCGTCTTGATTCTCCAGCAAGGCTTACAGTGCCAGACGACTGGCAGACGTGCTACGTGCGGACGTGCCGTCTAGTATTAACTTACCGTATATTGCTTGATGTTTTGACACTCTAAATTTTTTCCTTTCCGGATTAAAGGCACTAGCGAAATCATCATCGGTTATTTCGAACTGCTCGATTTCGGGTGAAGATGACATAATTTACGAATTAAATACGTATTTAATTCACAACACTAACTAACGTAAACATTGAATATTTATACTGGTGAATACGAGAAAAATATCGTAAATAAGTAAAAAATATCTCGAATAGCAGTTGACGACTTCGTCGCTTCTACAATCTTTGGTTGACTGTCGAGTGTCGACTCTCGAGTTACTCGAGTGTCACTCACTGTTGTACTGTCTGTAAAACTGAATTGCTTATTTGCGTTATACACTAGACTTTACAATGACAAAAAAATTGTTATTTTAATCTACTGCAGTAAGTAAACTGAAAAATCAGAGGTTCGTTTGATTACATTCGATAACGAACTTCCAAATTGAACCTATGCAACAAAAGACTGCAACTTCTTAATCAGATTACAGTATGACAGTTAATCATCACTGCCTGACAATCCTAGTTGTCATCTCTAGGTCCACTTGTTATTGACACTATGGTTTTTTATCCATCATAACAGACTACATTTCTTATCTACATACATACTCGCCCTATTTGTTACACTTACAGTTACAGCGGTTTGTATGTTAAAAATTGAACATTGATTTACCTACCGTAAGTTGTCTTCAGAGGCTCTGCTATCATTAGCAATAGCAACTGTGAAGCTTTATCATCATCAGATTCATCAGCAGAGCTCCACTGAGCTTTTTTCTCTTAACATTGTCAGCAGCATCTTTCACTGACATATTTAATGTAGTTAAAATTTATATCATGCCACTAATCATTTTAAACATGGTTGCCAGTACACATCAGACTTGCGTGGTTTAAGATGTTCAAACAGACCAATTACTATCGGAGCCCTAATAGTAATTGATGTTTAAACACCATAATGATGAAAGTCTGTGATACGTACCAACACACACATATTTAAAATGTGAACTGATTTTTAGCATGGTTGGCTGAGCTAATAGTATAACCGGGATACACAGAATTATTTACTTACTTGCTCTGGACCCACATGGGGCAACATTTTAAACACACAGACACTTTAAAATGTTTTGACATTTACTACATGGGTGCATGTGCTCAGATTTGGAAAGGTGGCAAAAGCATAAAGCATTACCACAATTTTTACTGTTGCATATGGTGAGAAACTACGGATTCTTGAATCAGTGTTTATTATAATGTTACTGTGCACAGTATATTCAATAAATTCGAGCAGGTTTCTATCACTTTTCACGTGTATCTTCTTCCTAATAAGCTTATGCCTTACATTGATAACATCTTGTATGTGACAACACTATCAGTGTTATAGGACCAAAATTACCATCTAATCGTAAAGTAACATAACCTAGTCATTATTGACAACAACTGGCATACAAGCAGCTGCATTACAGAAAAAGCAGCTGATAAATTCCAAGACATTCTCAAATGTCAGAACAAACAGTGGTAACTCTGTGTGTGACAAATTGCAAACAATCCTGATTCACATGACCTGCATAAACAGCTGTACAACATGTTTACTAACTGCACAAAACAACTCTGACAAGCTACAACAGGGTTCCAGCTCTTTTGGATGAAAACAATTCCAGGAGTTTTCCACGAGTGTTCCAGTCCAATTTTAGAATTTTCCAGGTGTTTTTGGTCATAGTTTGCAACCAAATATCAAACACATTTGGTCCGCAATCATAATGTCAGTGGACTGGATGAATCTACAGAATACATGCTGTAGAAAGTAAGTTGTGAAAAATAGTGTTTTAAGTCCCAGAGGAGTCCACGGCGGAGCCCCAGCTGCCAAATTGTTTTACCATATTTAAGCACTAAGATGCCTTCTCCAGACACTTAAGCGTAATCGACTCATCACGCCTAAAATGCCAGGTCTAACATAAAATTCTACAAGTCTTCAAGGAGTTTTCCAGGTTAACAAAATTCCAGTATTTTTCCAGGTTTTCCAGGTCAGTGAAAACCCTGTACAATTAATCGACCCAATATTCCCATCTCCTGTGTAGGTCACTAGTATCTTTCACTGAAAGAATATCAACAGGCCCAGCTTTACAGCATCACTGTGCCAGCCACTAGGGTCTAATACATCCAAGGAATCATTTTCTGTTAGTAGAATTGCACTGCAGCCTTTAACTGTTTGACATGATGGGGTTTTGCCACTGAGATACTATACACAAAATAGAAAGGCTATCGGCCACATACAAGGTTTGCCTTACCCATCGAGCACTGATGTGTAATTTCCATATTAAAATATCTGTAAACTGCAGCATACACTGCTGAGCTTGTTAAAGTACATGGCTCATAATGGTCATCGGTCAGGAGATGCCAAGGGCCAAACAATAACAAAAGATGGGCCTGGTTATCAACATAAACATCTATCAGCTACACAATTTCCGAAGCACACAAAAGGTCTTAGCAGTATCTACTGGTAGTCTACTATACAAAACAATGCAACGCATCTCACATACTGCATTCCATATATATTACACAATAACTCACATAAGAGATTTCCATGAGATCAGTCTGACACTCAGCAACGTAGATCAACTACTCTATGTTAACACTGTGTGTAAATAGTGACGTGACATTATACAAAACTACTTTTTACAGTAACAACACTAGCAAATGCTACTGAATCATCGTCCACAGGACATATACCCTAGATGTGGATTTCTCATCAACAATCTACACTGCTCAATGAATGCAACTCTGATTACACTGTGCAGAGACAAACAGTCAAAGACTGGTGCCAACTAAAACATAGAGACAGCATGACCATTACCATATCCACTACAGATAACCTCCCATCCAATACACACTACTGTTCTGTACTGCACTGTGTGTAACAGTTGCACACAATCGTAAGCACACCTATACGAGCAATTCTTGCTAGTGAACTAGGTTTGTGCCTGTTGTTTAGGTTTGGGACGTTGTGTGTGCGCATTACTACGTCTTTCGTAACTGTGGTCACTTTGTCTTAGCGCTGGTTTTTGTTTTTGTGTATTTTGCTCATGGCTCCTGCGAGCTAGGTAGTGTAATCAACTGCACGAGAAAAGCCTCGTCTCCAAAATGACCTACTACGCTGAGTAGGATGTCAAACTCTGCTCACATATGTCGCTCATTAGTACATCAGACATAACAAAGTGCTATAGCTACAATGTTTGCATCTTCATTTAATGCACTACTCAGAGATGTGACAAGTCACATATTTGCCCAGACCACCCACGCTGCGCTACCCCCCACCAAAGTTGTCACGTGGGGTGGGGTCCCGGACGTAGTCAACCATGCCAAGTTTCATCAAAATTGGTTCAGGGGTTTCTGGCTCCCCGAGGGGTTGAAATCTGTCATTTTCCTATGCTTAGCACTATGGCTTATATAACAGGTTAACACTACTGCCCAACCTGTAATTTACATCTCGTTTGCTTAATCTTTCAGTCAGCAGTGACCAGTTAACTGAGCTTAAACACTAGCACCAGCAGTAAGTGACTGACTATTCGCACTTATACAACAGTTACACAATACACTCTGTTGCACCAATCAACATCCCTAAACCACGCTGAAATATTATGAAGAAGACACCGGCTTTACGCATCAAAACAGACTGTAACAGTCCTGGCAATGACACATGATTTGCACAAACTTACACTTTGGTTAAGTACAAGACGAGTGATCTCTTTAATAAATCAGCACTTCTACAACTTTACAGCTGATATGGGACAGACAAGGCAGACAGGAATTAGGCAGACGGGAGTGAAATATGTAATGTGACCATTTTGGCACATTTATCTTGCGAGTATTGACGTATACAAGAAGACAAAGACTAGATTCAAAGAAAACACAGTGACAACATTATCATCGCCATATACCCTTAGACAAAAAATTTGATAACCGGCTAAACGTTCTGAAAACCGGTTACTAGTTGGAAACCGGTTTACCAGCTTACCGGTTACCACGTTAACAACTCTACAGATGACATTGACAGCTCAACACCAGATATTTAAATATATATTACTCATTTATATTAAAGAATGATATTTTAAAATTAACTAAAGAACATTAAATTTGGGGAATTTACGATAAGAGCACCATTATCACCGTACACTTGTCACTACTGCAAACAATAGCATACATGGGCAAAATGTGGGAAAACCACGAAATAATTTGACAGGAATGTTAAAACTGTTAGTAAACTCGTAGAACATAAAATAAACATATTAAAAGCTACCACGTGCTGCCTGTCCATCAATTTACACTATCACAAGAGCACTACGATATACATATCACTGCGTAACAGGCTGGACAATTAAATACAACAAATGGTGTTCAGATGTACAATAACGTACGTAACTGTGAAGATAAACTACTTGCATAAAACATAAGAGCAAACACAAGCAACAGCCTGAATGATGTCGGGAATGCACAACAACATCAGCAATAACTAACATATTACCACCACAACAAAGAAGGTAAAACAGTCTAATGTCTGAGCTGTGTTAAGACACTAAATCACGTTGCAAAATTCACGGAAAATATGAGCAACAACAATATAATATAATATGATACAGCTGATAAAAAAGTTCACAAAAAGTTTACAGTATTATGCTCCCCCCCACTCATAACAACTTCGCATAAAGTACAGACACACACAATACTATACAGTGTATCATAATCCCACTGGAACACTTACATAAAAATAGTTGTTCGTATAACTCTATGCATATTACCTGAATGTGATTTGTTCCCTATTATGGCTAAGCCAGATGTCCACATGCATATTACACGACTAGACAAACATTTTAATATCTGTAATCTATTTAACACCGATAAAAATTATTACGATATACAATGCCTCACAAAAGTTTGTTCTGTGATCTTGGAGCAGGAGGTTTGACTAAAGCACATAAAACGTATTGAAAAATAAACAAAAAAATGACATAGCATATTTGAGACTAGACAGCATGAGATCTCTCACAACAAACTGACATGACAACAACAGTGCAGTACTATTGTGGCCGATACGGCCGGAAGTTATATGATAAATCTTCAAAAAGCATACTCTACAGCCGATCGACCATTACACGATTTACAAGCACTTCTGGATCAACAACATATACATCGTCACTGGCGCCATCGAGATGTGGTTCCGGCAACTGATACGAGTGTCCATCACTGTCGACTTTCTCCGAGTCCGAAACACCAGTACTACAGTTACATTTGTTGGAGCAGTCAGCAACTGAGTGCAAACAATGATTATCAGACAATGAAATGTCATCATTTAACACTTCATGTTCATCTGCTGAAAGAGCTGATGATATGGCTAGTACAGACGGCATGTCAACTGAGAGTATCTCTGCTGACGAGTTGTCATCGGTTTGTTCTGACACCAACTCAGTGATGCTCTTAGATGCTTCGTTCTGTGTCGGACTGTCCTGATGGTGGTGCACTTCGACTACTGTCTGACACATGGAAGATGGTCGTATTACAGCACAGACAGGCTGCACGACGGAACATGCGGCATTCTCATGCTCAGACTCAAGATTACTGTTCTGCTGTACTTCTTCCACTGGAAAACACAATCCGGCCACTGCACCACTTTGTGCACTGTTAGCTATGAAGCGTGTGGTTGGTGGAGACGAACGACACAGCGGAGACTGTTTTATGGGATCCATTCGCGTGGCTTGACGACAAAACCAACGACGGTCTCCACTTAGCTGTCGACGGAAGCTGTCGGAACCAAAGCTGGCAAGAGATGAGGTCTCTGACAGAGGCTCAGGAGATGCGAGTGGTGCTTGTGTTGTGAGCGGCTCGACACTGTGGCCTCGCCAGTTCACATCAAGCTGAAGGTTTCGTTTCAGTGCGGCGACGGTCGGATCTTGAGGGATGTCACGAGCAGGCTGCTCGACAGCAGTGGCAATGCCGTGAGTGGCAGGAAACGAAGAAGTGGTGCCGGCAAAGCAGCTGGAATCAACGTCAGATGATGCATTTGTAGGTGCAGTAGATGCAGCATGGTTTGCTCTGCCTGGTTTCAGGTTGCGTCGAGATGGCTTTGCAGGACACACGCGTGTTGCTAACTAAAAATATCACCACAAAAACAAGCCATAAACCACTATCTACTAAAAATAGAAACTCGACTAAACTACAGAGCAAACAATGCAGTAGGTAGGGGTAAGTGTTTATGATGGTTGAGTAAGGCTTAACGTCCCACCAAACACATTGTAGGTCATATCGGGGACGGGTTTTTACAAGTCAAACGACCCAACCAACATTGTCAAAGAGTTTATGAACTAAACAACAAAGTACTGCTGTATGTTAATCAACATAAAATAGCAGAACAGATTAATAATAAACACCACAGATAATCTACTTATCTTTTTGAATAAACTTTAATTCCAGAAGTATACTGCTGCAAACATATTTATATAAATAAAAAAAATCCACCAAAATAATGACTGTCTGATGAACAAATGTGCAACTTTTTTTTAAAGCTGACCAACACAAGGATATCAACATTACCTTGTTCAATGCATCCAGTACAACGTACGGTGAATGATCATGCAACATTTTCCTTGAGATCAACACCTCACTGAAGTCGCTAGTCGGAGCCCAGATTGCCTGATACACTGAACTCTCAGTACTGCACAATCTATATACAAACATCACTAATCATTACAGTATACACAGGCAACCAGTGACGTATTTAGCAGCTTGACAATTGTCTAAAAACTGACAACAGTTCTTGGGTCTTGATAAGAAACAAAATTACACTGATTTGTAGGACCTGAAATAGATTTCAACTTTTACTCACATGCAATGTACCTACTGCAATGTGAATGAGTGACTGAGTACAGAGTTTAAAGGCCCGTTACAGAGACGAATCTTTCCAGGTGACTGAATGCACCGACACTGACAACCACAGATCTGTACTATTTTAATCCAGATACCGGACCACCTATTCGAGTCGTATGTTCATCGTGTTGCCACCATTAATATACCCCCAAAAATGGCGGCAAGTTATGTAATTTCTGCTAAATGGTGTTGATGGACGGTCTGTGGTTGTAAGTACATAGCTAATAAGTCGTATTGTAGTAAAACAAACTAATTCTAATTGGGGAACGTTCAATATATTTAATATTATTGAAACTCCTCGGAACTATTTTACAAGTGAATTACTACACGACAATTTCAGCAGTAATGTGGCACTTCACTTCAATGTAAGTCATTGGAGGCCATATTTGGTGGTAAGTTGTTCGGAGGAAGTGTTTTGCCGGCCCAGTACTGCCCGTGCTGACAACCAATGTACGACATGAGTACACACACAAAACAAAGTGTCTGTAGTTGAGAAAGAACACAACACACACACACACACACATACATGCATGCACACAAAAAAAACAAACCTAAACCGACACTTGTAACAACTAGTCATATGACAGTGTTTATGACTGTGCACAACTGTAGTACACAATACAACACAGTATAGCCATATTACATGGTAAAGGAGGGTGAAGACGATAACAGCCTACAGGTGGAGTAAGTCAGTTGGCCTTGTCTGAGAGTCGGATAAACACTGTTGTGAGTATTAGTAGTAGCATAAGCGTCACATTTTTTTCCAGTTTCACTGGCGGAGTTTTTCACAGCTGCTCCATATTAGGCCAAGTCAAAAGATATCACTATAACAAACGAACAGATGCTAGTTACTAACTTTGTCTGTTTCTTTGGCCGACTATGTATGACATGCACAATCTTGCCAGGTAGGCAGAGCTCCTGATGGTCAGTAGTGGACACTGACGGCCAGTCAATCGATGTGGTGGAACGCATCTCTAATGCAGTTTTGGTCAGCATCTGATCTAGCATTTGCCTTCTGCATGGTGCCAAAGGACTTGTGATTCTCCACTGTGAACAAAATGTGTAAGTTTTTGGCAAACTGCAAACATCACTTAACATCGCCACAGGAACAACTCAATTTCTGACACACACGGCTGACTTACAAACAACGTTTACAAACAGCACTTATCAGCTGTTGCTAAAAACTGTAAGAACATGTGTCATGACTTTTCTCTACAGAAGCCGGCAGCATTTCTTTGAAACAGTATCAGTTTAACATCTGCACTCATAGTAACACCACAATAACAATCACAATAAACAATGACTTCAGTGCCCGAGCAACTTTTTTCCAAAGCATGAAACGACCACTGCAAGATCACCTTTCTATTTGGTCTTCATTGAATGATTCAGCCCAATTACTACCCAAGGCACTTTTGCCCATACATCCCCTAAGGATGAGTTCTAGGCATTCAGGAATTTTCTGGTATTAATATTCCTTGGAAATTATGAACGGTATAATAATTATACTAATAACAGTCTACAGAACAAATGAAATGGCGGCATTGTGATTGCAGAGCACAGTTAAAACCACATACCTTGGAGCATGTGCACAGCTGCAGCAGCTTCAGCATCTGTTGCTGCAGCAATGATATCTGCCGACAACCCAATCTGAACACACAGATAAACACATCGACACAGAATGCACAATTCAGCTTGCACAGATGCCTAGAGTTCATGCACAGCAAGACCTATCAATGCTATCAAGTACTGGAATGAGCTATGACAGCACAGTTCTCACAACAGATGGTGTGCATCTGTGTAGGAAAACAGACTGATCTCAAGTGAAAACTTGACACACATCAACGAGCAATCTTTGTGCTTCAAATGCTACTCTCCAGACATTCTCAGTGACCCTCTGCATATTATGCAACAGTTTTTTTGCACACAGACATGCTGTGTCCTTTGCAGATCACTGGCTTATGAATGCAATGTGGCATTCAAAATGTCCTTGAAGCATTACTCCAGACACTGGGTATGCATCTTAATTAGCTGGATATAAAATGACCATTTAAAGGACCAGAGTTATTGGACAAATACAACGTAATTGTGTAATCAGTCAATGACCTAATCATATCTCAGCCATACCTTGGCACACAGTCTTTACCAATGACAACCGAAGTGATGAAGTGTTTTGTGTCTTCTTGACAGACAGCACTATCAACACACAGACAAATACCACGATTCATCAGCTAACTCACAAAGCCAACGAGTGATACAACCAATTCGTTATATACATAGTGAAGTGAGTGACGGAGTAGTTTAATGTCTCACTTAACATACATCAGGTCATTTGAGAGACAAATCTTTCCAGGCAAGTGCACTGGTACCGATCAATAAAACTCGCAATGGCAAAAAGAAATGCAAAAATATCACACAGAAAAACTAACCCCGAAACCACCAACAAAAACCTAAGACTAAACTGAAACCAACATGCCCCAGTTCATCTGTAACAACGGCTCAAAAGAATTATGATCTGGCACAACTGCGGTGCACAATAATACCACACAAAGCAGTTGCTAAATCTTCCTTCTTATCCTACAGACAATCACCACTGCTGAGGAAAGTGAGGTAATGTCAACTGTGCACAACATGCATGCAATGACTAATACGGCTGATAAAAATGCAGACAATATCATGACATAAACTGTGTTCCAAAAAAAGTGACGCCAAAATTCAAATCACTATAACTACGGCACACCTTGTCAGAATTAATTATCCTCTTAGCAGCTTCAATTATCGCC
>Ga0209562_1001140_pt1 | contig 10005 bp, 9 predicted proteins | sample WorMetvacBELIZE2_FD_187399 | JGI IMG/M metagenome (GOLD analysis project Ga0209562, IMG submission 187399) | Marine gutless worms symbiont microbial communities from Max Planck institute for Marine Microbiology, Germany - Olavius vacuus BELIZE.2... | ecosystem: Host-associated > Annelida >...
AAGCGTCTAATTATTGCTAATAGTGCACCGGCTGTGCCGTCGGTCGTGCCGTCGGTATTTGCTGCTAATGCTAATTGGTCTCGGCTGTGCCGTCGGCTGTGCCGTCGTGCCGTCGTATTTTAGTGCTGCCGGTCTCTGTTTGTTACAGTGCAGTCATGCTTTGTCTTGAAACACTTGAATAGATTAGACAAGTATTGACATGGAGGCTACATTTGGCTAGTGCTACATTGTATCATAAGGGGTTAACCCGGCCCAAAGTTGATCAAAACCATCACACTGCTACTACGCCAGACTGCCATCATAAGTGCCGCGAAATTTGACGAGTGTGCTGTTTGTATTCAGGTTATCATGAGTATTCAGGTGGACAATGCGGAGCTGATGTCACTTCTGGAGTCGTCGGACGTTCACATATCATCACAAGTCAGAGAACTGATTCAAGAACAACTGAATACAGGTTGAGAACATCTGTCAGAGCCTTAATTTAATAATTATTTGCAAGTACAGTGTCGATCATAAAAACGTTTATTTTGCACTTTTAAGGATGTAGGCAGATGCAAATGTAAGTTTTGTAAATTCAACTGATCGACTACCCTGTATTCATTAAAACTGCCGAAAACTGTATGTACTTCATTTCGCATCAAGTGCAGCAAACGAGAAACATAGGAAACTGAAAAAACACCAAAATGCAGATGACTTTTGATTTTATAGCCTACATATGATACAAATCTAGTCCAATCTAATATCGGCATACAACACTGTAAGTGTGTAGTGCTTTAATAATAATAATAATAATAATAATAATAATGTCACTTATATAGCCCATATTCGCCAAGGCCGCAAATGTGCTACTACGTGTCAGTGTCAAACAGGAATGTTTTCAGTCGATTTCTGAAAGTGGCCAGAGATATGTCAGTTGACCGCAGGTCGTGTGGCAGAGAATTCCACACGACGGGACCATGAACGGCGAAACTACGGTCGCCGTAACTTGTCCTCGTGCATGGAACGATGAGCTGGCGAGTGTAGGCAGATTGCAGATGACGACGACCAGCATCGAATGACGTCGGCGTGCATCGCCAGACCATGGAGACACTTGTACACGGTGACTGCTATCTTGAACGTGATCCGATGCCGAACAGGTAGCCAGTGCAGACTGCGCAGAACTGGTGTCATTTGCTCGTACTTCGTGGCTCCGGTAACAAGACGAGCAGCGGCATTCTGGATCACTTGCAGTCTGTACAGCAGCTGACCAGTGACACCGACAAACAGACTGTTGCAGTAGTCCAGTCGGCTGCTGATGAAAGCGTGCACAAGTTTTGTTGTCGCCTCCGATGATGATGATATTAATGTTGCAGTAATCAGTCAATCAGTTAGTCACGGATATTTCTTTGGCTGGAGCTATAAGTCACGAAGGAGTGAATCGGAGGTGCTGATGGATCGTGTATGTGGAGTTGAAGAGGTGTGTTTAAGTGCCTAGGGCGCCAGAATCACGGATGGAAGCAGGTATATTGTTCCAGGTAGCCGGTGCAGAGACAGCAAAGGAATGTTGGTGGAAGTCGGAAGAGGCGTGAGGCCGGTGCAGGGTTGTAGTGCAGGAGCACCGTGCCCTCGGTGGTTGGTGTCGGTGCAGCTCACACGCAAGGTAAGCTGGTGTACCCGTGTGGATGGCTCTGAACGTAATTGTCCCGACCTTCAAGTTGACACGCTGGCAGATCGGCAGCCAGTGCAGTTGCCACCGCAGCTCAGTGGCACTGGAATGACGTGGCGCTTGAGTGACAACTCGGGCGAGCGAGTTCTGGACACACTGAAGGCAGTTGAGGTTGCGCTGGGAGGTGCCGTAGAGTTGGAGTAGTTGCAGTAGTCAAGGCGCGCACCGACGATACTCACTGCAACAGACTTGGCAGCATCAGTTATCAGTCGTGGACAGATGTGGTACAGGGCACAAATATGAAAGTTTATAGGGAACTTTGACTTTGCTATAATTGCTGCACATTACACTACATCATATCACATTGGACTTATCAGTGACTATAGATTATCTTAAACTTGGGCTTTGAAGAAGGTGATGTTTTAAATTTGTAGAAATGTGATAAATTACAAGAAAGATGTGAAACCCACGAGGAAATTGAAAGTCCGTTGTCGACGAATCGCTCGGTGCAGTCCTTATCATCTGGTGACTTTGCTGATGTGAGCTCAGTGTCGCGGTCGTCGTCAGCAGGATTGCGTCGCTCTGTTGCACGCTCACGCTCCAGTGAGCTACAGCAGAATGTTGGGCAGACCAGTGTGGCATCAACAACAGGAGCTGATGAAGCTCAGCGCACTAATACCACACCGGTGACAAGAGGTGAGTACTCCAGAGCATCTGGTAGTGCTGGCATTCTGGTATCATCAACTCACACTACTCCAGAGTTTGAACAGCTACCTGCTGGACAGCGTCATTCTTCAAGCAGTTCCTTTGCGACGTTGGGCTCACGTGCAGACTCTGGTGGTCGTATGTCAACGACTAGTCATGGCAGACAGCGCTCAAGTTGCAGTCTGTTTTCAGAAGACAGTGTTGATGTTCGTCATGGTGATCGCATGTCAGGTGCATCAACTGATAGACAGAGCACGTCATCAAACGATCGCACTTCTCTCTTTCGTCTGCCGTTTCCCAAACGTGTCACCAACCGTACCAGCAGTATAGGATCAATGGCCACAGCACAGTCGTTGCATTCTCCGCCACAGAGAATTTCCAGGTTTGATTTTTGTTAGACATCTTGTAAGCTGTCATTTGATGCAACTTGCTGTCGTGTTTTTACAATGGTCTTTGCAGTGATACTTTTGATGTATATTACGTAAAGCATGTGAAAGTGAAACTTAACACTTGACACTGGAATGATGATGGTGCACATCTGTTCTCTGTAGTTGCTATTGCATTACCCAGTAATAATAAAAGAGTTGTTTCTTGCTGTTATTTTTTGTTTTGTGTGTGTATGGTTTTTATGATGCATTTGTTTGGTGTCAACTACTTGGCAAAATTGCTATTTACTGATGTCTTGACAAGACGCTGCAAATGAATGCCGCACTCAAACAATACTAACAGACAGTGATACACCATGTAATTTGTGAACTTAATGTGTTTGTGTATCACACGTATTTGTCACTTGTAGGGAAAGCAACATTTGCTGATACATCGTAGATAAATTACTAGATGTCTGTGTTGTAAGATTTAAGTATTTGACTGAGGATTAAGGATTTAGTACTGGCTGCAGGAGCAGTGTGCACAGCTGGAGCAAAATTGTACAAATGGGAAAGAAAGAGAGGCATATGAACTTGTAAAAACATTGTTGCATCTGTGAAGTGCTGCACATTGGAGCCTTGATAGAAATGACTCTCATATGTCATATAACTGTTTGACATGTTATCTCCATCATTTCAGTATGTCATCCTGTGTGGTCAGTAGTGTACCATGAGCGTACACTGACAGTCATTCCTTGAAGGCTCCATTGTGCAGAGAGTAGACAGAGTACATAACACAAGTGATGTATGAGAAATCTTGAAGCTACATATGACACCAAAGCTACCAGAGCAGAGATGATAACATACTCAGTTACTGTAAGGCTTAGGTCATGTGAAACATATCGCAAGCTCTCGACTTGTACAAAATGCATGTGACCGTGACAGTGGCCAGTACAAACGAGAGAATACTGTAGTGTTGTTGATGCTTGGATGCTTGCACATCTGAGCCAGTGAGTGAGCAGTTCATGTCATTAATATCAATCTGTTGTGTTGCATGTGCAGTGTGGTTGAAGAACAGTCAACATCTGCTGTGCAGTGTGATGCAGTCACGGCACATATTGAGCCAGGTTGTGTGTTCATTTTGTCACGTGTGAACAGGTTTGAAAGTGCTGCACTGGTGTGAATCATGTCATCAGTATCATTAAAGCAGTATTTTATTATTACTACTGTTGTTATTAGTAGCCAACTGATTTTGAGTTGATTCGGAGATATTAAACCTCGATCAGTGTAGATCATCTGTTATCAGAAAGCAGTTTGTGACGGCACAGTCATAATACACGTGAGCACACTGTTCCATGCTGGCCGCGTGTACAGTAACTGGCAGTGTGCAGAAGCCAAGGGTTTTATATTGTGTATGTGGGATAGTGAGTATAATATTGGATCAATGAAAATGCAGGAGCCACTGATGTCGGTTGTAGCTAGTTGAATGATTGTATCGTAGACAATTGCATAACATGCAGTAACTGCATGTAGTGTGTCTACGTTGCAGGTGACTGTGTACTGGCTGAGTGGAGAGATGAGCGTTATTATCCAGCCACAGTGCTCTTTGTCACTAGTCACGGCATTGATGTCAAATTTACAAATGAAAGTACTCTGTTAGTGCAGCAACAGAACTTGGTGAAATGTAGCTTGGTTCCCATCAGCTGTTCAGTGCTAGCTAGAAATGCAGAGTCAGACTGGTATGAGCCAGCTGTCGTACAGTCACATTATGCTGACAGCCATTCACAGCAGCAAGGCTATCTGGTCTTGTTTCCTGGCCAGTCATCTCACACTCGGTACAGCTTAGTTGTAATTTATTCTTGTTAGAATTCATTGGTGATGTCTGTGGTGATTATTACAGTAGTTGTGATGGTGTTTACTGATATGTATTGCTAAATGAATTCATATTACACAACCAAAATAAAACTAGAAACCTTTGACGTTTCGACCTCTCTCGGAGGGCCTTTATTGGAAGAAAGCTGGTATTCAGTTGTTCTGGATCTTGACACTGTACACAGTGACCAGCTGTCATGTCAAGAAAGCAGTCATATGTATGGCTGAGTTGATAGCTGCGCTCATCCCAATTCATGGCTTGTTGAAGAGGCACTTCGTGCATGTGGTTATCCTAAATGGTCTTTTAGCAAAGTCAAACATCAGGCCAGGTCCACAACTACAAAGAAAAAAGATGGCAAACAAAGCAGGGAACATCACTAAATTGAAACGTCCAGTAATCATAATTCCATACATACAGAAAGTCTCAGAAGTTGTCACTAGGATTATGAAGAAGTACAATATACCTGCGGCAGTGAAACGTTGGAGAGCATTGAAGGGATTACTAGTAAGAAAAAACCTACTAAAGATAAGCCAAAGAAGGAAGATGTCACAGAGTGTATTTACAGGGTTCCTTGTGCCAACTGTAATAAAACCTGTTTAGACTGGGAGAATGCTGGGTACAAGATGATTAGAAGAACAGAAAATGGAAGTGGATTCTAAGACCGAACGAACTTTTACCACAAGTCATCACACAGCCAGCTTTTCAGAACGTGACAAGTCCGCTCTTACCACTCACACAATTCAGGAAAACCAGGTGATTGTCTTGGTGAAGGCAACAGTGATTGACTGAGAGCCAGACCATCCTACCAGGTGGATCAAGGAGTCTGTAAGGAAGGTCAACAAGCCATGAATCAGCTATCAACTCAGCCATATGTACGACCGCTTTCTTGACATGATGGCTGGTCATCGTGTCAAGATCCAGAAGAATTGAGTGCCAGCTTCTGATGAAATCATGAAGGCCTCTGAAAGAGGTTGAAATGTCAAAGGTTTCTAATTTTATTTTGTTGGTGTATTATGGTGTAATACTGAACTCCAAGCCTTGTTGAAAAGTTTACTGATATGTGTTTGTTATAATAGCAGTGTTTTCTAATCTTTTGAGGTTTGGCTGATATCTGACTGTTTCACTGTATTCTATCTCCATGAATGTTTGTCCACTGTCATCTTTAAATGTACGTACTTACTCTTACCTGGCCACTGCTCGATATCAGCTAGTCAGTGTCCTGTACGAGTCCGTTGATATTGCATGCTTTTTATAGTGCTTTCTTCACAGTCATTGCAAGTTACTTCGCATTAGCTTAGCTTTAACAAGACAATAATACTGTTGCAGTATTTCTGTGATTTAGTGTTGATTCATTGGTTTGGTGTGTTGTAAATGATATTCCACATATTTTTCTCCACATCACTTTACTAATGTCTCTGCTCATTTTCTGCCAGATTTGTTTAGCCAGCTTCATAGGAACACTGCTAAGATATTTTATTGTTTGTTTTCATTTAGCTTGAATAGCGATGTTTTAGTATGTCTAAGGTTTGTAATTCTCCATCCTTCAGTTCCCACACCTTGTTTGATTCTTTCTTCAGTGCAGCTCTTAATGCTCTCTGCATAAACATTAAAGTCAGATGGAGAAAGATTGTCTGGTGTCTTGTCGTAATTGAAAGCAGTCATCTCGCCATTACACTTCACTGCTGTTTTCTGGTCGTTATAAAGTCCTTCTATTAAAGCCTCTGTAACGTTTTAATATTCCATATCCCAGGTTCCCAAGTGTCGTCTGTCGTCAGCTGTGTTGAAAGCACTTTTATTAGTCTCAGCTGACTCATTCGAGTACTGTTTGTATGATGTTTTGTTGTTGTTTAGCAAACGTGTGTTTTTGCTGTGCATGTGTGAGTGATATAGTCAGATAAGATGTCTACTCTACATGTTAGTTACTTTCTGATTTGGCATTTATGTATGGACATCCTTTATTGTGTTTATACATAGCAATACTGTGTATAAACTTTGCACTTTTAAGCAATTGTTGAAGACATACTCGTTTGCATTGTATTAGAGCATGTAGTACATTAGAGGCATTGCATAATACGCTATATAAATGTTCTGCTTACTTACTTATGTATAGGGTGACACAATAGGTCGTGAACGATTTTAAATGGCAAATTAACTATGTTAGAGCTACTAAATATTTATTAAGCTGCTATCAGCGTTTAGGGAAATTTAATGCAATCATGTGTGCAAAATATCACAACCGTCCGTTACTTACTTGATTTATACGACCCAACATAGTGACATCACCCACAGTGGTCAGTGGACAGCGACCTCGCTTTACGTTAACATTTTTCTGTACGTTGTTGCGTAATTTTTCGTTGGTTGTATATAAATGAGTACTGTAAATGCTATTCAATAGCTACAGCTATGAAATTTTATACGAACAATTTTATTGAATATATCTACAAGAAGGTATAAAATTATTGCTGGTTACTGTTAATAACAGGCTTAAATTTGTAATGAAATCGTTCACAACCTATCGTGTCAACCTGTACTTACTTACTAATACTATCAGCTGCTGAGATTGACAGACTGCACACAGATGAGTTGTGATAAGTTTAGTTTAACAATGAAGGTTAGATAGAGTGTGTATGTATGCTGTATATTGTGTGTATGCTGTATATTGTGCAGAATTCCCAAGTCACGGATTGCGCTGAACAAGTCACAGTTCGATGCTTTGCTTGTACACATGTCACGAACTTCGCGTGGAACTTGCGAGCCAGTGTCGGAGAACGTTGAAATGCACGGTGAGTGTCCTGCACCGGTGATGCCGACGGAGTGTGTTACTGAAGTGGACAATGCCGTGGTTTCTCGTCAGTTGCAGACTCCAACAACAACAAGAACTGATGTTACTGCCTCTCACTCTCGTATGCATTGCTGCACACTATTGTAATGTGTTTCAAAATGTTGTCATATTTTTTATTGTAGCTTGTGTGTACCTTCCGCTTATCTTCTTGCAGGTAATGTTTGCGTTCTGTTCTGTACAGCTAAGCCAAAAACAACTATTTTTGAGTTTGTAACTGCATCAAAATGTATAGCTTTTTATCATGAGTAAGGCTGGTGTTTTGCTGATCAAGTCGGGACACAATAAACATGAACTGGTTATGATGATTGGTACACAGTGAACGTCTTAAATGACTAATGTTCATGATCAGCATCGACTGTGAATTTTGAAGGAATGTAAAAATTGAATTGCATTGCATACATTATCTGTAATTGTTACTTTAGTGTAGTTCATTAAACTTCTGTGTGGCAGATAAAGAACTGAAAAGTTTGATTGCATTTCATTTGCATTTGATGCTGCATTTCTGTGACATGACATACAAGTTACCTGTGCACCTTCTGTCTCATAATGAGGGGAATGTCATGAGTTGTCACACAGTAGACCAGCTGCCTGAATTTATTCAAACCACTTTGTATGAGGCGAGTGTCACCAGAACTCATGAAATGATTCTGTGATAGACCCATCACTAATATCCATACAGAAGCACTTTTGGCACTATGATAATCACAAAGGACTTGTACAAACTGCTGTGTACTGATGCATTTTTTGTGCAGTGAAACAGCTGCTGACTATTTTGCGTATCCTGCACCAGATTTGATTTTGTTATTGTTAATATTTGTATCTTGTTTCTGTACACATGAGCATGAACTGTGTGTACTGGCAGGTTGTCACGGTGAGGTGATGGCACCATGCTGGGCATCAACAGTTGAACAGTCAGCATTGCCAGGTTTGTGTTCATGCACTGTAGTTATTGGGTAGTGCTGTGATCATGCCGATCAATGGATCTTTGTCATTTCACCATACTGAAGTGAAGGTCTAATTATGCCTACATACCATACCACTCATACCAAGAGTGCAAAATGCTGGTATCTTTACCTAGTCATATGTGGAACAGCAGTTCCTTAAGTAATTTGATCGATGGCTCGTGTCTTTTTACAATTTCACAATTTCTGTTGTAAAGCATATTGTCTGAGGAATCAACCGGACTGAGGTCTGGACTATTTATTGGCCACTTTTCCAGTTCGGTGAACTCCCATTACTTGGGAGTGCAGGCAGTGGCCATGTTACATGAACAGTGAGTTGTCACTTTTAGTGTAGTATCAGTTCACTGAATGTGTGCAGTAAGTGTGCATATATGGTGACACACAAAACACTAATCTTCCTGCAGGTACTGTTTGCATTCTGTTTTTAGTGAAGCTGTTGTGTAGTGAAACTGATGTGTTTCGTGTTACAGGTTTAGAGGTATATGCACTGTGGAAAGACAAAGTCTGCTATTCTGGTCGCATCAAATCAGTCATTTCAGACCGACAAGCACTAGTTGCATTTGATGACGGAAACGAGCTTTCTGTTCGGCTCGACCGAATCATTGCATGTAACCTGCTGCCAGTTGGTTGGTCAGTTCTTGCACCGAGGTCAGATGATCAGTCGTGGAGTGAACTGGCTACAGTTGTTAGCCACTATGAGAGTGACACAGAGAACGGCCACACTGTGGAGTTTGTCGATGATAAATACCGATGCAAGTGAGTACAGCTGACTTGTTTCTATAATATAGCATCACTTATTGCCACTTATGGTTTCTTTATTCCAGAAATTACCGAGCAATCTTTGTTTCAGTTGCTGCAGTATGTCGTCACTAAATCTCTGTTTAGTTTATTGTTATATACGATATTAGTTACACGTGTACTTTTGGTAATTTAAGCATGTTGCCACCGAGTCTGTTCTCGGATCTGTTAGAGGCTTCAGTAGTATTAGAAATATGCAACATATATTTTAGAGCATATATGTAGTTGTGACATGTTTTGCTGTGCAGAGTACAGAGACGAAATACAGCAGTAACATTACAGAGTGCACTGTTGCAACTTCCTTCACTGGATGAACCGACCACTCCAGCTACACATACCCACATGTCTGCCGCTACTCGTGGTTTGATAATTATCTTTGTACACAATTTATACAATGAACTAGTTTATATCATTGACTTTTTTGACATTGCACTAATTACGCATAAAGGCTACACACTACATTTATGTTGATGGAATGGTGGTACAAGTGATTTGAGCTTTTTTTGTTTAGTTACATCTCGTCTCTTACAGCCGGTCCTCGGTGGATCAGTGGTCTAGGCTACTGAATGCTACAGTGCCTGCTGGCCTGATGGGCTGATGGCTCTCGCCGGCCTGGGTTTAAATCCAGGTCTGGAAGGGAGTTTTTCAGCTCGATTGGACTAGCAGGTATGCTATGAGATTAAATTCTCGGACGGGCATAGAGGGTCCGCCTGTGCCCTCTCTAAACTGTGACAGGCCATTACACTCAGGTTTAAAGGCGCCTGAGCTTGTAATGGATGCCGGCTGTAGGGATAACAGATGGACCGCCTCCTTGT
>Ga0209562_1001141_pt1 | contig 10004 bp, 10 predicted proteins | sample WorMetvacBELIZE2_FD_187399 | JGI IMG/M metagenome (GOLD analysis project Ga0209562, IMG submission 187399) | Marine gutless worms symbiont microbial communities from Max Planck institute for Marine Microbiology, Germany - Olavius vacuus BELIZE.2... | ecosystem: Host-associated > Annelida >...
GTGTGTTGGGCTGCATGGGCAGATTATCTGCGATGGTTTGAGCGAGAACTGGAGGCTGCGTGACGTGTGGGCTTACGCGGAAGTGTCTCCATTGTCTTGCGTGTCATCGCTTTCATCAACGACTATACACACATACAATGCAATCAATTGACACGTTTACTGCATGCAAGGACCTGAGTCAATACACAATCGAATTATGTTGAGCCGGCTCAGATATGCCTGTAAAGTAGTGAAACCTTCAACGTTTACTTTGTAATGTAGGACACCTTCCAATCGCCTCGCAATCAGGCCACAGTAATTCACTACAGAAAAATTGCGTACAAACAACTAGATGCTAGAGTTTCTTCTTTAGAAACTGTCTGCATTGGAAACACTGGTAACATTCACGACACGGACAGGCGACGGTGCACAGCTGGCGCTTTAGCGTTTCGAAGGGCTGTACTTATGTGACCTTAGTTCAGATTACATAAATAATAATCGAAAGCGAATTCTGCACACTGTATTAAAGTTTCAAGTTGCAATTGTTTTCAGAGAAAAGATCTGAGTACAAACTTTGACGTGCTGTTGAGGCCGCGCTACCTGACGGCCCATCAAGTCGGCCCGACCACACGGCCCGTCAGGTGGGTCCGTGTCGCTCTGGAGCCGCCACTCGTCAGTGCCACCGTCACTGACATCTCCACTGTCTTTGCAGTCGGCTGACGGATGGCAATGACGGGCCGAGAGCTGGAGCTCACCCGATGGCCCGTGGGGTCGGGCCGACGCGATGGGCCGTCGGATCGGCTTGTGTAGCGCGGCCTTTAGTAATAACATAGTGTCTGCGTCTCCAACGCAGACACAATTAGTTTGCTGTTGAGTGCTGTCCATGTATTTCAGATTAAGTATGATCACAGCTTACGTTCAGTAAGGTTAGGTATATAAAGCTACTGCCTGTCATCGATGTCACATTATAACACAAACTTACGACGAAGTCGTGCGTAGGTTTCTCGACGGTGGGCAGCACGTAGACACAGCCGGCCGTGAACGAGCCTTCCTTGCCCGACATATCGTTACGACCACGCAGCAGTTCCACGTCACGTGACTCATCACGTGACGACGACGTCGACGGACTGCTGGCGACGTCACTGTCCAACAGCTCTATCAAATCACCGGCCTTCATTTCAAGTCTTGACGACGAACTCACCAGCTTAATTTCTACACACGACACGAGGCACGTTTTAGTAGCATCAGTCAACGGCGACGGTGAGTTCATTACTAGGGATACTGTCAAGTATTTCTTTTCTAATAAAGTTATTAGTAGATGGAATTTGCTGGATCAACTGACGGTGGATGCTTCCAGCATCAACATTTTAAAGTATCGATTAGCATGTATTAGGGACAGCCGGATGGGCTTCTTCATGGACTAGTCCGCTAAGCCCAAGGCCTCACTGGTTGGTTGATCTGCTGATGGGGCTACACAAGGAAAATCACAAGGTAAATCACGTATACGAGTACGACCACAGCGTACCGCAGCTGATGTGCCTGCAATTTTTGAACGAGACACGAACAGAATGATTATTATGATTGTTATACTGAGCACTGTTAATCTACTGGCCTGTACGTTAGTGACCATGTTACTTTTCTATAACGCAGATGATCGTGCAGCTGTTGACGGCAGGGCGACCAAATAGCGCAAGCCAATATGATATCATATATTTTGAATAACACTGGTACACTAATTTACTGAATGATATCGTACTGTATGATCACGTTACGGCGGATCTGGAACCTTTCCACTACAAGGTCATGGTGGAGGCAGTCGTCAGAGCCATGTACACCATAGGCACCTCGCTATGTTCACCTGGTAAGTGCTGTCCAGAGCAGCTCTGCTGCACAAGCCGCTATGTTATATATTAGCCAAGAATCTAATAATGATATGAAGTCAAATCGAGAACAGACAGGATCTCCGCGCAAATGTAGCGCGCAGAGCCGGATTTAGTCTAAGCAGGGTGTTCAGAAAAAATGTGGGCCTTTCCCTCATACCTCCCATTTTCTTTCCTCCAACAACTGACGACCTTTATTGCTCATCACTGTCAATTTTATTGATTTCACCGCCCGACTGAATTCACATGACACGCACACTGACAGTGTTGTCAGCATCACGCCTAAGCAAAACTTGCCGGTCCCTTGTGGGGGCCCTTTTTGTGGGGGCCCCTGTACGGCCGAACATGCTGAACATGCCTAAATCCGTCTCTGGTAGCGCGACAACAGAATTTGGTATGAAATCATGAACGCAAAAAACGACTAAACATTGATATATTCATGACAGTCAAACAATCTGTTTGACGTTCTCGGCTTTAATCACCTGTCATCGATCATTCAACAAATTTTCACCGCAAGTTTTTTTCAGGGCTCCAAATAAGTAAGTGAGATGAGTAGACCAAGCTACACCAAGTACGGGCAGGACAGACGCCAATCATCGGCGCTTCAAGAGTTTGTTTTAGACTTCAGATATGATGCTTTCGTTTCGAAGGCAGCGCGACTCAAAGGCAACTTGATCTCGAACTTTTCACTTTCTGTGAAAATTAGGGTACGGATAGGCGAAATGTCTGAACCAATTTTTAAATAGAAAGGACACAGACTCTAATCTACTTTTGGCATGGCTCTGTTCAGCGAACTGGTAGATTAGCAGTCAATACATGTATGTTAAATTGTTAATACAAATAACATAGCACGTCAAAAAATAAAGTCCCTCCTCGACCTCGTCGGGCGGTCTAACTATTGTCTGAACTACTCAATTGCTGAGAGAAAACCTTGGAGTGGAACTGCTGACTGGTCGAGCGCTATTGCCCAGCGAGAGCGACGCCGCAGTCCGTCGAGAAACGCGCTGACGATACGCTCGACTGTCTCCGAGTTGGGACACAACAGCTTGAACTCGGCGCCGTCAACCGCCAGTAAATCAACAGCGGCGTGTCGTACTTCGCCCGTGCTGTTACACGACCACATGTCATTGAGCCGATATTACAGAAGACAGCAAAGCTGAATACGATTTATGCAACAATCCGAGACAACTCAAGGCGCGACGAAATGTCAAATGAGAGTGATCACACCGTCAAGTATGTCGTGTAATAAAATGTGCACGATTATTGTGCCACAGCGGCATGTTAGCGTTAAATGACAGAATGTATCTCACATCCAAAAGACAACGACAGCTATATGTATGAATCTTTTCTTTTCAGATATAGAGTCAATCTGATGTCAGTGTCAGTGTAGTCGTAGTCTGATACCAATTTGCTCTGTAAGCTAACAGCTGCACTCCTATTTCCTTTATCCAATCTAACTGTTAAGTTAAAGTTCTTTTTCTTATTTTCCATTTGTACAAAACAGCGTCAGTACGAAGCTTGGCGCCGTCTTCACTTACTTACTTACTTATTCACTTACTGACTCGTGCCGAGCTGACACAGAGCGAGCAGTGAACGCGCCGCGCACCTGCTGACAGCCTTGAGGTAGATGACGTCATAGAAGTGAAAGCCGACGACGACGTCATAGTGTGAGTCGAGCAGAAACACGCCGCTGCTGTTGATCGCCAGAATGACGTCATTACGAGGCAGCGCCGGACCCTCGACGCGATAAGCCTCGAACAGTGCCGAGAAGTGAGTCGGCCATATTGTCGACGCACTCGATACCAGCTCGTGCTTGATCTACGCACAACAGCCACCAATCAACTCACAGTCGAGCTAGCTTGAGCCCGCCACATTGCAGCTGCTACCAGTACAGGCTGCTCACCATTACTACACTGCTTATTGATTCAAGTCTTTTGCCGTCCGTGCATGAGACGGTAAAATGGGTCTTTGAGTGAATAACAGTGGCGATAGTGGGCGTGGACGATAGCAGTATACAGTCGATAGGTTTGGCCTGAGGGCCAGTAACCACTTGGCACTCTTCTGCATTCATCAGTTACATGAATCCGATGAACTGTTGCAATGTGACATTGTTACTGGCCAAATGTTTATCCTCATTAATATCTCTGTACAATTTATTTGTGGTTAAAAACTCAGCGTTATCAAGCCCCATGTAATTATTTATAATCCTTGACCAAGCCATTAGGTGCCGAAATGCATGTATATTTAAGCCATATGCCGACGTCACTGGTCAGAATACGTACAAGACATTACGAGCAGAGTAACGTGTCTCGTGAGCTCAAAGTGAACATCACATTGAGCATCTAAACTCTGTAGTCTTAAAACATAATAAAATTCAGTAACATACAACGGTCATAGAGGCAGACTGCTTAAGCAAATATGCTGAAGAAGAAACTTTAAGGTCATATCAAGGTCATATATAAAATACATTATACTGACATATTTCGCCGGCACAGCGTATCCGGAGAAGCCTTGTTTCTCGAAGGACGTCATAACAACGCGAGCCGTTGCGTCACGCGCCTTGCTGCCGTTGGCGTGGTTCGTCATGTAAGACTTGGGGAAGTAGTCGGCCATCTTGGACTTGACGACGTCCAGCTGCAGGGTACGACCGTACTCGACGTACATGCACCGAGCCACGTACGTCACAATATCGTCCTGTAATATAGCAATGTTACCGCACCGGGCCAGTGGCGTCACTAGGAGGGGGGTTGACACCCTCCATGGGGTGACACCCCACCTAAAATTAATTTTTGTGGCTAAATTTAGAAAGAACGACGTGGGAAGTTTGGAGTGGTGAGAAGACGACAGCTAAAAAAGGTCATCACTTTCAGAGGCGATGACTAAAATAAGGTCGTCAGATTTTTTCAAGAAAAAATAGGTTGACACCAATCAGTTGCCGCCCCGGGTGACAGCAACCCTAGTGACACCACTGCGCCTGGCTATACCGATACAGTTTAAGACGACATGAGACGGTTTTCACCATCTCGCTGTGTACACCAGTCAGTTTAGTTTTTCAAGCCTCAAATAAATATCGCGCTGAAATTCCGATGGAGTCATTTACCGTGAATGTTAAATAAATGACAAATTCGCGATTCTCCACTATACAGCTTGAGTCAAAAAGTAGCCCCTCTAAAACTTTTTGCAATATTTTCACTTAGGTTAAGTATATTTCCGTGAAAATTTGCCGCTATGTGGCCAGTTTATATCTACACATATTCACCAATTTTGGTCGATTTATCTTAATATTTAACAAAATGGCGTTAATTTTTCTAGGAATACCCATCGTTTTTAAAGTTTTCATTTTCAAGTTTCATCAAGTCAAATCGCCGTAACTTCGTCGCCAATAATGAGTGGTCCCCAGTTCATCCGACCTCAATCCACTGGATTATCAGGCTCGGGGGAAAATGCTGGAGTCTTATTACAAGCTGCATCCAAAGATAAAAACCGTTCCCAAGTTTACAGATGCACTTTAGCTGATTTGGTCTGCCTTGCCTGAGAAAGCCATAGACAACGCTGTGAAAGACAACCGCAATTGACTGCAGGCATGTGTGTCAGCCTGCAGTTGAGATTTTGAACATGTAATGTGAAAGTTCGTATAATAGATACTAGTTGTTATATTTAATTAAATATCATTTGATGTAACTTGTGTTTTTACGGAAAAAAAATCATTAATTTCATAACAAACTAAATTGGATTCTTAAAATTTGAGGGGTCACCGCGGTAAAAAATGATACATTTCACACAAATATTCAGATAAATGGACCAAAATTGGTATAGACATAGGAATATGTTTGGGCAATAACCAAGTAATTTCAAATTACACAGGTTCACCATGGAGAGAAAATACCGCAAAAAGTTTTGGGGGGCTACTTTTTTGACTCACACTGTAGATATGTAGTATATTCGATCTACATGGCAATGAAACGGAAGCGTAGTTACCGACACTGTGAAACACTAATCAGAAGTCATATCATCTACTAAACAGCGCCACTGCCTGAGACCTCTAGTAACCTCTTTCAGCTAGTACAAAGCGTTCTAAGCTTAATACATCGAAGACATATAATATTTATGGCAAATAGGATGCAATTATTGGTGACGAATGTTGACAAGAAACTTTTTAAAACTTTTATGTACGTTTTTGTTTTTTTATCACTTTGGACTGTTTGGACAAACATGCCGCATGCCTGACAATAATTGACTTATCAAGACAGTTTCATAAGACGCAGTGAAAGGCAAAAAAGAAAGAGGAAGACCACTTGTATCGTATCACGTACCATAAGAGCCTAGAAGTGGATTGACAGCATCAGCGACTGAATTGGATTGAACTTCGTGGAGACATAAAGACTGGCTCAATATGCAAAATCAATGGAAAGAACTTGTAGCTGGCTCCACCAGTCTATCGACCACGGAACGAAGAGAGATACGCACGCATAGCAGTGACATTGACAAGTTAGTGAAGAGTATCTTTGATCTCAGCACACTTGGTCTAGCTCACTCTGATGGCAGATTACTGCTAAACTGGCCGTAATACCACGCAACTGACCGAATGAAGTCGATAGTCGTCGTCGTGAACGCTGTCGACAATCTGTTGATAGATGAGCTCTGTAGCGACCGGGTCGAGGCTTGGGTTGTACCACGGCGTGAACAACTCCTTGCGGTAGAACAGCTTCCAGCAGACCGTCGAGTCGGGTCGTCCTTGACAACGTACCAGCTGCTCACACTCAGTAATGGCGTCCATCACGTGATCCAGCCCACTGCCCAGTGATGACACCTGAGTCGTAAACATCCATGATCGAACTGTTTGTTATCACTTTCTGTTGTACTAACACCAGCTAAAACGGAGTCTATTTTGCCAAAAAGTTGCGGTAACAAGTTGCAGTTCTTTTAATCACTACAGCTGAAGTGAGTAAAATTTTGGATTAATTGGTTTTGCGTTCACTTAGGAAAATAAGGCAGAAAGACTGGTAAAGTTGCGAAAATGTGCTAAGTGTTTTAGTGAAAAGTTGCATCTGTACTGGCGAAAGTTGCGAAAAATTTGCGTCAAAATTTGCACTAAGCCTCCCATACACTTCTTATAAAGTAGTTTTAATCGCTTAGAGACCTCCACAATAGGCTACAAAACAACAGTAAAAAAAGTTGCAAAAACTCAACACACTGATTACTGTAACAGCATTCATAATTAATGACTTCTGTTCATGGGCAGAGTGAAAACCTGGTCACCAGTTGCTTCCACGATTTAACTGTTTGTACGTTTGGCATTGGTATATTAATTATGAAGTTTTAAAATTATAAATTTCAAAGTTGTCTAATCTGTAGGGATTCAGATAAATTACGACTACAATGAGCTACTTCGTTACATGCATAATTTCATTTGTCTAGCTATATCATCTGTCTTCATCAAGTTATAAACCCGACTACGTCCGATTAATTGCCGTTTTCCTTCGACAAATTATAAGATGATTTCACAACTATTTTCATAACGAACAGTATCAGGCGATTAAAATAAACTCCGATAAATTTCACATTATACGTGAACTATATGACGTTACAGCAGCTGACACTACTTGTCCAAGAAGTGCCAGTATCAGTGCACGTTGTGTTGCGCGTTCAATCAACTGTGATGTGGGGGTCAATCAGCTGTGAGGGGGATGAGGAGAGGGGCACACGAACCTTCTGATCGACGGTGATGTGTAGCGAGAACCCGAAAGAGTCTTTGACGTTGACGTTAGAGGCGATCATTTCACAGAGCTCAGACGACGATGACGCTGAATCCACGCTGATGATGATGATGCGACCGTCTGGAACTCCAACGTCCAGCTGCATTGCACGCAGACTCTTCGCCGCCTGCAGCCACAGTCCACAGCACCTCGTTGCCGTTGAACAGCGAACGCTCTCACAGACAGCCGACAGTTACACCAACTTAATAATGCGTTGTTTGACGACAGATTGTTACTTGCGTGAAATAATGTATTTTAGACAAAAGTAATCTCATTCTCGACATGAGTTACTTGAAAAATGGCGGTGATACCCTGCGGCTGGAAAAGTAATTCCGCCGGTCTGGCGAAAATGACAGTAGCCTACCGCAAAGCTAAGTCACCAGGATCCTGCTGAGTTAACTTAGCCGCAGAGTATCACCGCCATTTTTCTAGTATCAAAATAATCCTTCTGCTTGGTGACAGGCACACTTGTGTGAACAACTTGTCCAGAGTCGTTGCGAGTTCTACGGACTATTTACTGCATCATCAAGCAACTTGCGCTTTATACACAAACGACCGAAACGACAATCAAAATGCAGGCTTCAGTAAAATATTGATATGTAACATGTACTGTATTTCTATCTGTTGATTACGGGAAAAACTGCACGTTTATGTTTACAGGGTCTACGATATGTGAGATGATGATGATGATGATGATGTGCAATGATTTAAATGTGCACTTAAAAGCTGACTAGAAGCTAGCTTAGCCTAGCACACAAATACTGAAAACGTAAAGCAAAAAAACTGGCACTCTTTGTGTACTAGCAGCTGGTGACAATAGGCTGCCTACTGGTAGCAATTCGGCGCATTCAGTTACGATGATAACATGTTTACTGACAGCGAGTTCGATGGAGCTGGGCGGGTGAAAGCGCATGCCGTTACTGTTAGTTCGTCGCAGCGCTCGACGTGTGAAGTTGGCGTACTTCTGGTTGTCGTCACCAGACACTTCGTACAGAAACGCGTAGTAGTAGCTCATGAACTGAACACAGACACAGTATAACACGTGTCAAACCAACTCTCATTAACTGATGTTACTCGTAGTTACTTCGTTAGGCGTAAACGTGTGCGATTTCAGCATTAACAATAACAACTTAAGATTTATGCAGGGACACGTCGAAAAATTATGTTTTAATTCCATTCTCAGGATCTGCAGTCAAAATTTTAACTCACTTGCTATATACCAAAGGTGTTTGGCGTTATCGTGCAGTCGCTGTGATATCGCATAACTGACGTTAACATGACAAACATCGACGACAAGCTGGATTGCGTTCTGCTTCTCGTATCAGGACCGATTAAGTAGCGTAACACACACGAACGTCCTATTAAACGATGCATACTTCAATCACTATAGTCGAACACGTGGCGCCATCAGATGACAGTAACTTCTGACAGCTGAAAATATAAAGCCGAAGACATAAATTAATAAAATTATAATTAATTATAATTATAATTATAATTAAAATTATAACATATGCACGCACTGCACGGACCTCGACGGATGGCAGGAAGCATCCAGCGCAGAGCAGATGTAGCATCCAGCCTCTCTGACGACTTTCAATGGACGGATTGTTGCTGACGACGCAACACAACTGACAGTAGATCTCATCGCTGTCCACACATCATGAACACACTGTAACTCAGACATCTATTTCACGTTGCTCCCCTGATTTCTCTTAATACTCTTTCCCCCTCCTTTCCTTCCCTTCTCTCCCAGTCTCCCCCGCTTAGAAATGACCCCTCAAATCCAGTTAAAGGATTTGGAAAGTGCTGTGAGCTCCTCCAGCAGGGGAGAGCAAAATTTGCAGCCACCAGACACGTTTCTTGGGCTCTAAACACACCAAAATGGGTTTATGGCCTATCCCCGGCCGCAAATACATTTTGGTATACATGCATTTAGAGCCAAGGGAACGTGTCTGCATGGTGGGTACGAATGTGGTTGTTTTTAAATGTACTCTATGTTACCATGTAGTCGCTTGTTAAATTCTACGTGATTATTTTTTTACATTCGCGGGGTGTTAACAGCCAAAACACCCGCTGGTTACGGCCTTGACACACTGCAGCATTTTATGCGCAACAAACGTCTACAAACCACAGCTAACTACAGATTGCAACTGCATCAGCGAACAGTGTTTTCACACGGCCCATTAACAGCAACTTCACAAAGCGCGATTGTTGGCCACTTCTGGTGCTATGTAATCTGCGGTTCTGATTTATTGAACCTTTTATCGCTCGCATACGGTTTATTGCACACATCGCCGCTTTACTTTATCGGTCACTTGACGGAACCATATTTCTGCAATAGGACCTCCCTGACTTCATGGGAGTTCACCGTCGAATATCGAATATCGCC
>Ga0209562_1001142_pt1 | contig 10001 bp, 4 predicted proteins | sample WorMetvacBELIZE2_FD_187399 | JGI IMG/M metagenome (GOLD analysis project Ga0209562, IMG submission 187399) | Marine gutless worms symbiont microbial communities from Max Planck institute for Marine Microbiology, Germany - Olavius vacuus BELIZE.2... | ecosystem: Host-associated > Annelida >...
CTGTAACGGTTAGGGTTAGTAGGGTTAGCGTTATGGTTAGTGTCAGGGATAGCGTTAAATAAGTACCGTTTATTTGCGCTGTCAGTTTTGATCCCAGTGAAAGCATATTGCACAATAGTGCCGGACCTTCGGAATGGCGGACCTTCGGAGTGGCGGACACAAACCTCCGGGCGGCTCCGGGCGGCGTCCGGACGGTTCCGGACGGCTCCGGACGGCTTTTAGTAGGACCGTGTAAAATTGTAAAAAAAACTAAAAACTAAAATACTCTTAGGAATTGGGTCTTTCCCTGTCCCTTTCTTTGTCCCCATCTCTGGTTCTCTTATCCAGTACGTATTTATGACAGAAGTAACGTTTAGTTGTGAGTTGCGACAGTTTCTGTGCTTTCGTCTATTAAGAGAGTCGTCGATTGCTGACATTTTCAGGCAGTTAGCAGCGTCCACCGATGTTATATTGGTGTGTCCTGGACAGTTACGTTTAGTCAACTCACTCCTTCGAGTGTTTCATGTGTGCTGGTTTTCAGGCCGTTGGTTGGCATCATACACTTAGCGTGTACTTAGTAAGCTGTAGATATTGTGCAGAGTAGATATTTATACGGATGCGGGTCGCACGCGACGTGTGTGGCCCACACCAGCGTAGCTCTTGTTCAAGGCCGTAACCATAAACTTATTTCGCTGGGGTGTTTTTCTCTATCCGCCCCTTTTCTCCCTTTCCTTTTCCCCTCTCTTTTCCCCTCAAATCCAGCTGGGGTAATTCTGAAGCTCTGTTAGCTTCCCCGCATGGGAGAGAGAACGACATTTGCAGCCCAGCAGATAATTCCCCTCCCTGGTCTCTAAAGACACCACAAGTGCGTTTGTTGCCGAGTCCGAGCCCGGTTTTACTTTTACTGGCCAAAACACTCCGCTAATTACGGCCTTATTCTTGTCGACGAACAGTGCTAGTTGTCGCGTTTCATTGGTAAACTTTCTAGCCGCGCACACACCCTACCTGGAAATTACCGGAAATACCACGTTGGCATTTCCCAAGATAGGAACTTGTTTCTAATGCTGTATGCTTCAACCTTTCAGGCACCCTAACGTTTAAAGCCATTTATAGCATAGTTTACAGTAGCGTGCCTAACAGTTTCGCCCGCGCAAAATGGCGAGTCTGCGTTTCCGAAATACTCTATCCCAGTCCGTGTAAAAGTGTTTTTTAACCGGCTGTTTAACAATGTCGTGATTGGTGGGAAATGCCATGCAGATGTCTGGGTGGATTTCTCGAGGGAAGGAATTTTTCGTGAGGGAGAACGGAGATTTCTGCAGTGCAAGGAGACGAGTCTACCAGTGAAACGAGGCGAGAGTTAGTCTGCCTTGAACTTTTTATGGCCGAAGTTTCACTACGACGATGACTATGCTCGTTATGTGTTGTCCTCGACTAACAGGTGCGCGATAGGCCTACCTCGTGAGTGATAGCCGTGCGTTGCGTTGTGCTGCTAATAGTCGACTTAACTTTCGTTGCTTCGTTTGACATCAGCGAGTGCTGCACAGACGACTTGTGTATTCGTTTGTTTATTTTGAACAACGTGTGTACACGTCAGCAGAAGAAGCGAAATTAACCACCCAGGTCAACTCAGCCTGGCCATCCCTTCGTGGGTAGGCGCAATGAGTACCTGCCAAAGGGCGGTGACGCCTTGCAGCTGGGGAGTAAAGGCAGGTATCGTTCGTGTATGGCCGGCCAGTTAAACTGTTTGATCCCCTTGTTACACACGGGTCATATCTGAGCGCTTTAGAGATAAAGGGCTTATAATAAAGCGCTATATAAATTCATCTGTTTACTTTACTTTACTTTTACTTTGAAAAGTCATGACAGTGTACAGCAGCAGAAGACATCGATGTCACCACATACATGAGTAACTATGGGACAATACGGGGGAGGGAGCTATAGGGCGAAGCCAAGGCACAAGGAGGCAGTATAGAAATCCCTGAATTAGCTGAACTAGGGGCAGCCTTTGCATCGTTTTATAACAGGCTTGGTGAAAATTTGTGGCAAGCCGTGACACTGGAAAGGGAATGCGATTGTTCTCGTACTTTAAGAGTCGACAATAATAGCTGCCGGCAGTTGGTGTTTCTTTGCTGCCACAGTCCGTTCCGTTCCCTTTGTCATTGCACTGATATGTTGCCATTGGGAATCGGGAATTGTTTTCACTACAGATGGCGACAGCTGCATTCAGCTGAAAACAAAGCCGGTCTGTGGAGCTCGTCGGTGATCCGACGCCAGGTTCACAAATACCAATAGCAAGTTACTACGCTGTGGTTCAGAAAACGGAGAGTTTCCAAGAACAAGTCTCTGCTACCATTTTAAGGTCACAAGTTTTGTGTAGTAGTTATAACTGTAAACTAGCTATAACTGTTTTCTGTATCACCTCTTAGTAATATGTTACTGTCTCAAAGTTGCTTGTTGCTGGGGTCTACTTACGACGGGTTCCATACAGTTGAATCGTTTATGTGAGGATTGGTAGGTCGCAGGCTTTATTGTATGGCACGGGCAATTGCCATAGTTGAATGCATGGTTGTCTGCATGAAGAGACTTCATTATTAATTCGTGATTTTCAGAATCCTGGAAAAGCGTTTATGTTGTAGTTGTTGAGTTGGGAATAGCGAAACCGTAGAATAAGCAGTGGTAAACTACATGGCCGCACCCAGAGGGCCACGGTTTGTGGCCTCCCAGACCATGCAATTGAGCTGTTTTGCTCTTTATTTAATCCAAATATAATAACAATTTAAATTACTACTTAACTTGGCTGGCAAATTAACTTGAAAGTCAACTAATAAGACATCGGAGCTGACTGATATGCTGTATACAAAGCACTGGTGTCATTCCTGGTTGCTATGGCATGCTTCTCCCCTAAACTTTTTTTGGGTACGTGCCTGATAAACTGTTGACTGTTGTAGCGAGAAATCCGATAGCAGCTGTTACACGTTCGAATCGTTTTGTGCTCAAACTCACAAATTATCTTGTTAGATATATCATAGTAGTGTAATTAGTGGTGCTTAGCAGTAAGTTGTGGAATTTGCGATATTGTACAATACTGTCAGTTTTAACTGTGGTAAGTTTTTGTTGCGCTAAAAACGGAGAAAGTCGCGTTTATTTTGCAGGAAAGTTGCGTTAAAAAGTTACATTTATTTTAATTACTAAAGCCAAAGTAAAGAAGGTAAAAGTGTGATTCGTACGCTCACGTCAGGACAATAGGGCGGAAATTCTGGTCAAGTTGCGAAAATGTGCTAAAAGTTGCAGTAAGTTGCGTTTATAGTGGGCTAGAGTTGCAAAAAAGTTGCGTCACAGCTTTGTACCAAACTACCCATGAACTGCTGAGAAAGTGGTGTTCAGGTGATTATGGACCTTCCAAAGGCTGTAAAACAAAATTTGCGAAAGCTGCAAAAACTTGCTCTTTAGTTTTGACATTTCCTGGTTTGAATGTTCGTGGAAGTGACTACAACAGCGGGATGTGATGTGAATATAAGTTCCTTTTTTGCTATCACGTTTGAATGTCGTTACATTTTATTTGGCTTAATACTCACATATGTGTTATACAGTGTAGAAGTGACCGTATGGTACCGCTGTGGTACGTTGACCGCTGTTTCACTGTGGTTCCTGTAGTGGTCGTAGTGTATGACTTGTGATTTGGGGGAAGGGTGCTCGTTATGTTCGAAAATTAACACTCTGTGACATTGTGAGGGTTTTAGAGTTATTTTTGTGTTTACATGTTCTGATTGGGTCCTGCGACCGACTTTTGGCTACACCAGGGTTACTCTGCAGCTGAAATTCACCGTTTTATCATGTCGAACAGATTTTTCTGATGATCTTTTTAAAAATGCTTATCTCTGGGAGTTTCTGTTAAGCGCTTGTGTCTATTTACTGTTTCACGCGAGGCATTATTATCGGCTACGGTAACTGTAGTAAACATATCACGATGCATCTGTTGTATGTTATATTATTATTTCGACGCGGATAATTTCGTTGGTGTTAACAAAATAGCACGACTTGTTCGGTATCCTGCAGTAGCTGATGTGACATAAAATACTCTCGAGCATGTCGTTTGCAGTCTTTAATACAGTCAGAGCGGCTGTATATAAACGTCGCTCTTAATCGCCACTCGCCTAAGTACCACGTGTATATCTTTCAGTATGTCTTAAAACTCCGCTAGAGAATAATTATGTTGAGTGAAAGTAGGCCTGTGCGCTCACAGAATGCATCTATAGATATATAGTGTATATATACACTGTGTCTCAAAAAATGCGCCTCTCTCTTGTGACGGTAATTTCGTCAAATCTTAACCGATTTTCAAAATTCCTTCACTGCTGGAAAGTCTGTTAAATTTCCTACTAAACGATGTGTAAAATTACCCGCTAAACCTAAAATATGCTGCTGCACTACCTCGAGAAAGTTAAACGTTCAAATTAATTGATGCATTCTTTGCATATTAAACTGTGTTCCAGTAAAACAGCAGCTACCAAACTCATGGTGGTATAAATGGTAATTTCATTTTCGTACCATCTCAGCTGATTATCAAAATTTCACGGACCATTCTGTAACTCTGCGGCGTATCTTCTTGACTCAGAACCAGATCATTAACTGCAGGTCAGCATATTCTTCAGTGATGGCATTTCGTGGACCGCCGCTATACCTTTGAGTCTGTTGACTGCGACTGCGAAATTAAATAACTAAAAACAGTTAGATAGATAGCAGTAGTTTATTTGCATAGCACAACACATAAATGAAAAATACAGATACCACGAATATAAATCAATGCAGCAAGAAAAATCAATGCAGTGACATAGATATATTTATATCCAATCAGTATCCAAAAAAGTCTCTCTGTTTTTGCACCAAAATTGTTAAAATTGGTGGAGGTATAACGAAGCTACAGTCGGTTAAAAAAGTTGCGCATTTTTAATGAGACAACAAAATGCAACAAATTTGAACATTTCACGTTCTCGAGGTAGTGCGGCAACATATTGTAGGTGTCGTGGATAATGTTATAAACTGTTTTGTTGCAAATTTGAGAGGCTTTCCAACAGTGAAAGAATTTTGAAATAGATTGGACGAAATTATCGTCACAAGAGGGTGGCGCGTTTTTTTTAAAGACGAAGTATAGTTAGTTACATGACAGCATTTTATGCGTTTTAATCACCGAACATAGAATGAGTTAAATATAGTCGAAACTCTTTAGAAATAGTTTGTATGCAAATGGATGTAACGGGATAATTTGGATTTAAGTGTTACACTTAGCCGTCCTTACTTCGGCACGGTTGATCTATATGTCATTCTGCTACTTAGGCCTAACTGTTGAGCGGCGTTCCACACAGCCGGTCTTCATCGGCTGTGTGCAAAGAGGTTGCAGCGACTGAAAGAAATTGGGTAAAATGCTAAGGGACGAAACGATTACGGTAGAAATTATAACAGAAGTTTAGACACGTGCACTTTCAGCGAATTGCAGGTGAACGATATTTTTGAATGTTAGCCGTTGAAACTTTAGTCAGTAAATCAATTTAGGGTACATTGTGATCACTGGGTAATTGCTTGTTAAGCTTCTCCAGTTGTGAAGAAACACTGTCCGTATAGGGAACCGTAAAAAAGAAGAAACAAAAACCACGTCTGACGAAGTGAATTATCGTGGAGGCTGAGCCAGTAGATGATCGTAGATCCTAGCACCACACACGCGTCACAGTGGCGGTTGAGGTAGGCTGGTGTTGTGGTGCGCCGGATCTTGAAGATGACCACTGCCGAGAAGCAGCTGTGAGTATACATATTATCAGTTGTACGAACAGTCAGTTCTATGCAGTTAAACCACGGCGTGATTGGCATGCAAGCTGCAGCACATAAAACTTTGAACTGGAAACGTAGAAGCCTGAAAAGTTTTGAATCAAGCTAGGCCATGTAACAAGGACCGTGCGGGATTCTTCGTCAGATTTTCAGTGTGATCCGTGGCAGAAACAGAACACATCATCACCCAATGTTACCGATAGGCCTGTAACAAAATATCACTTTTTGTATTATTTTCAATTGATCCACGCATCGATCCCCATATTTCGCTTTCACTACGAATTTCGTTACAGAAATATACAATTAACTTACTAAAAGGCAGAAAAGGAATTTACGGAATGTCGTGAGCAGTCGTGACTTGGTCAACAAACATAATTCAGTCAGCATTTCACACAATAGTAGGCCTACTCAGCCTATATTGCAAGGTGTGTAGTTCAGTATGTCTAGGCATCGTTACGCAATGACGTTTATTTGTTCATTGGTACGTTTTTACCACACTAACAGCAGTTCAGTGAACAATACGGTATTCAACGCGAACAACGTCCGATGATTGCGTTTGTTTACGACGTCGCTAGTTGGAGACAAGTCGTCTTCACTTCGGTGTAGAATTCGATTGACTCCGTCACGCCCTCGCGACCGGTGCCCGACGATTTCACTCCGCCGAATGGCATATGCAGGTCGCGAACCATCCAACAGTTTATCCACACCGTTCCCGCCTGCAACAGCACAACACTGAGGTGACGTCACCGGTCTAGCACCGACCTGCAAACTAAAATGATCCTTATAACCAAAACTTTAGTTATTTTCCCAGTCAACAACTATACCAGTACGAGTACATCTACAACAGCATTGAAAGACTTTCCACTTCTGGCAGCCAAGCTGGCAGAGCAAGAGCAACCAAGCCAAGGCCATGCAACTTCCGCAGCACTGGTGATCAGACCGATCCGAAGCCACATTAATCAGTACATCGCTGACATCCACACACGTTCGTTTGGTGGCAGTGCCATCGAATTCTGGCATCAGAAAGAACAGTCAAACATTTACTCAGTTCTGACGTTGATTGCTCAAGATTTGGTTTCTGCTCTTGGTGTCTCTAGCATAGGGGCCTAATTGAATAAAGGCACAGCCAGAGCATAGGCGTAGAAGCCGGAGGCCCGGAGGGCGACAGGGACGATCACCCATGTACATTTTATGCTGGCTGGCTAGACTACCCTTCGCCCCTAAAGGTTTCTACACTAAAATAATATAGCCTAGCGTTGTGTTTTTAATGGCATAAAAAGGCGTACAGCGTAACAGCGCCCATCGCGACCCTGTGGCTGCTATAACTGTTGCTTTGCCGTTCGAGCCTTGTGTGAGTGTCGCCGATCCAGGTCTGAAATCTTACGCTCGCGAGCCAAGGGTCGACCTGGTCATGTTATAGTTGACTGTAAAGCTGACGTTAGCAGTTACGGATCGCACCGAGTATATGCAAATAACCGTTAAACTAACAGATATTTTCCTGAAGTCTGGTCCAGCTGATCGTAGCGGTCGACTGAAGACGTCAAGCGCTTTACGTATATTACTGATTAGGTCCCTCGACTCGCGATACTGACAGCATGTCAGGGATGTCACACAAGATCTCACAGAAGAAACGCCACACTTCGGTCTGTCGATATATTGAACTAACACCCACGCTAAACCGTTTTCTGCTAATTGTAGGCCTATTTCACCAGTATAGTTCTCACGATGTTGTCCTTGGCCAAAATCTGTGTCCTTGGCCTTGGCCTTGCATTGGCAAACCGTCACTGTATGGGTGTACAATAATAGAAACGAAGACTAGGGTTGCTACCCGATCAAACGTCACAATTTTTGGCTCTTCTCTCCCGCTGCTTGTTCAGTGTCATCTTGAAGTGCCCTCGAAAACCCTCGGTGATGCTATTTGTCATGTAAAATTGCACAAAAACATGCCGTTTACAGACAAACATGCTATTTTTTCGGAAGGGAGCACAGCCAAAAAACCTTCTAGTAGTGGGGAGGAATAGACCCTTCCTATACTGCATGCACACATTCAGCGCTCGGACTGTCCCGCTCGAACTCTCAAGGTGACATCTCTAACGTAGACGCTGCGATACATTTAAGAAGTTAGGCGAAGTCGTAAGTCTGCAATTTTATACACTAACCTCCAGTTTTCTGGCGACGCGGTGAGCCTTGTTGACGTCCGAGCTCCAGACAGTGGCACACAGACCGTATTTCACGTTGTTGGCTCGCTCCACCACCTGACGATGCCATGAACAACACATCACATCCACGATGACATGACAACGAACAGAACGTACCAGAATGACTTGAGGTCCAAACGAGCTGACGGCAATTTCTTGCTTATACGAGGGAGAACAGGTGACGTCGTGAACAGTGTAAATTCTTATTTTTGGCTAGTGTCGTTTCATTGCACTTGTGCAAAGAATATGTAAAGTGGTGAAATACAGAATATAGTTCTTTATACTCCTGATAAAACACTGAACGTTTTGACGTATGGACGTATGACGTATGGATCACTCCGTTTCGATGAAATACGTCAGGTTGGAGAACAGGTAAGTATGGGCTCTGGTTTTGAAATGTGAACGGCGGTAAATAATGAGTGAATCGTTATTTGTAGTGTTAATAAGTATTGTTTTACTGGACTAGTGCAAAGACTATTCGACTGTAATACAATCAAAACATCAGTCTTACCCCAGATAGAGCGCTGAACAGTTTGACGTATAGATCACCTTTCTGCGTCATCATATACACTAATTAATTTATTTACACACCGCAGACACGACACAACACGTGACACTCACTGAGCATGTTCGGGCGGCAACTGGAGGCTTGTTTTTTCGGAAAATAATAAACATCATCCGACGCCGTTTTGGCGTTTCTGCGATGCTGGCACCGTCTACAGATGCCATGACTTACTTACTTACTTTAATGTCGAATGCATTTCTGTGCGGGTGAATGAACTCGAAACTATGTAAACAGCAGAATAGATACATGTAAACAAATGAGCAAGTCACCTCTGCCTCCGAGTCGAAGGGTACAACGCAGACAACAGGTCCAAAGATCTCGTCTTGCATTAGCGGAGAATTATCGGCCGCATTGACTACGACTGTCGGTTGAACGAAATATCCCTGCAACAGCAATACGGCATCCATCAGCGTGTAGTTTCGGCTGATAGACTTAACCTTATGTCGGCTTGGCGTAAACAATTACAATTACAATACTTTCAGAATATTTCAGTACAAAAATATCGGTTTAACTGCCTCGGACACGCGCTCTATAAGGAACAATAACGGCAGTTATTGGTACATTGACCCGTAATGGCTGGACTTACAATACAGCAAGCAGGGTATAGTAGAGCAAGCAGGGACGCGTGTCGGTTTTTATGGTGTATATTAAATTTATGTCATCAAAAAGCTGGCAGATAGCCTACAATTACATTTTGAAATATTAACTTTATTCATTTAATCTCGTATGGTAGACTAAGCCGGCTATTTGTCAGCTCTTGCTGTTGACTGCACCACAGTATAACGGTGTCTTGTGTGGCTGCACGTAGAACACTTGTGTCGCTTAGTATTAATGATAGGCTAACAACAGACTGCTAACAATAACTGCAAGACAGTAGCACAACACGGCAATCTACCTTCTGGCAGGCAGCTGGAACAGTGAGTTGGTCGACGGTTTCGCTGCAGCAGAACTTGAGTCCTTCGTCCTTGGCGATCTTCAGATAACTTCGAACCTTCTGCTCGTGTTCCGTGCTGATCAACGGACCCATCCATGTCTCGCTGTCACTTGGATCGCCGACTTTGATCTTTCTACGATATAAATCACAAGAATTAACTAAAGTATAAGCCTGTGTGTTCTGTGTGTTCTATTTTTCTTCATTTTTCACATGCGAGAGCAAAATTAAAACAAGAGTCCAAAGTCCCGAACAAATGCAGTAGTTACGTGCAAAGCAGGTAAATTACCGATAGATTGCGCTGAAATCTGGCCGTCACTTGAGAGGTATTTGGTAAAAACTGCAGGCTCTGAAAGCACAACAACGCGGGCTTTTCTGAGATTCCAGGATGGATTTTCATCATCATCATGTGGCTTGTCCAGAGGCGGACGTTGCCGTTCCTACGAGTTTGCTCCATGCCTGTCGATTCTGCGCTCGGTGATAGGCGGTTGCTAGATCAATGTTGAGA
>Ga0209562_1001143_pt1 | contig 9997 bp, 7 predicted proteins | sample WorMetvacBELIZE2_FD_187399 | JGI IMG/M metagenome (GOLD analysis project Ga0209562, IMG submission 187399) | Marine gutless worms symbiont microbial communities from Max Planck institute for Marine Microbiology, Germany - Olavius vacuus BELIZE.2... | ecosystem: Host-associated > Annelida >...
AACTAGCGGTGCAGATTCTAAAAGTCAAACTTACCTAAAGGTTGAATTAACTGATCCAATAATTTCTTCCTATTCAACTCAAAGCGGAGGGGAACGGCCTTCTGAATCATTCTCGGTTAATTTCACCAAAATTAGCTATCAGTATGATTCATTCAGTGGTGAAACTGTAAAAACTGGAACAGCTAAAAAGTGGGATTTAATGTCAAATAGCACTTTCTAAAATCAATTATTTTCAAAAATAAATAATAAAGTGTTATATGAACGCTTGGGATCAACTACGTGGTGAATCAATTGAAAATGTATTAAAAAACCTGCAGGAGGAAATACGTTCTCAGCCAGATCAAGCTAAACTCCGGATATATCTCTTTCAACTTTTGTGTATACAAGGGAAATGGGATCGTGCAATAAACCAACTAGATGTTATTAAAGATTTAGATGTTGAAGCTTTACCTATGGTTCATGCATATCGGGCAGTCATTAAGGCAGAAGTATTTCGACATTCTGTTTTTTCCGGTACCCACCAACCATTAATTTTTGGTGAACCTCCTAATTGGATTGCCAGTTTAATACAATCTCTTAAAGAATTAGTCGCAGGTAATCTAGATAAGGCGAACAATTTAAGGAATTACGCTTTTGATAATGCTAATTCTTATGCTGGAAGTATTAATGATAAACAATTTGAATGGATTGCAGATGCTGACTCACGACTTGGTCCTGTATTAGAGGTAATAATTGATGGCAAGTATTATTGGTTACCTTTTGACAATATTAATGAAATAACTTTGGAAGCCCCAAGCCATTTAAGAGATTTAGTTTGGCAACCTGCTAATTTTCAGTGGAAAAATGGGGGTGAATGGTACGGATTCATACCTAGTCGATATTCTGGAACGATATCTATGGGAGATAATAATGAACTATTAGGGCGCCAAACTCGTTGGATCCAATATGGTAATAATGAAAATTATGGATATCAAGGTATTGGACAGCGAATGTTTGCAACCGATTCTCTCGATATTTCCTTATTTGATTCTCGGAAGATTACTTTCGGGCAATAATTTTTTTATGAATGAATTTGTAGCTACCGAAAAGTTACAACCCACTCTATTGGATCGTCTATGTGATGACGAACCTTTGAAACAGCAGGAATCGCGTGAGCATCTTGTTTTATCAATACCCGCATTACGAAATGCTATTGTTCGTAACCTTACATGGCTATTCAATGCAAAATCTTTGGATAACATCGTAGATCTTCAACCCTATCCCTTAGTTTGTGATTCAGTATTAAATTACGGCATTATTGATTTTACCGGTAAATCATTGTCTGGATTAGATTTTGTAGATTTCCAAGAGAAGATGGTTGAGGCAATTCGTCGATTTGAACCTAGAATTTTTCCCGACACCATAATTGTACAAAGTCGATATACTGATGATAATAGTAACAGCGGACCAAATCGACTAATATTTGGAATAGAAGGACAAATGTGGGGAAACCCTCTTTCAGAAAGACTTTATCTTAGAACTGAGCTTGATTTAGAAGAGGGAAATGTTAAAGTTACTCAAGAATAAATATAAAAGTAAAAGATAAAAATGAACTCTAACATTTTAAGGTATTACGAAAAGGAACTACATTACTTAAGAGAATTAGGTAGTGAGTTCGCAAGCGCGTACCCAAAAATTGCAGGCAGATTGGGGTTAGAAAGATACTCATGTGCAGATCCATATGTTGAGCGACTAATTGAGAGTTTTGCATTTCTTTCAGCGCGAATACAATTAAAAATTGATGCAGAATTTCCACAATTTACTGAATATCTGATTGAACAACTCTATCCAAATTTTTTAGCACCTGTGCCTTCGATGATGGTAGCGAAATTTGAACCAGATTTACAAGAAACGTCTTTAGCGAACGGATTTAAGATACCTAGGCATACTTCCCTATATAGTATCATAGGTAAGGGGGAACATACTGCATGTGAGTATCGAACCGCACATGAAGTAAATCTTTTCCCGATTCTAGTTTCTTTTGCTCAATACTTACCTTTTTCCGGTGAATTAAATGGAGTCAAAATTGCACAATCTACATCGTTACAACAAATCATTTCTGCTAACAAAGAAGGGGATATTCAGTCAATATTAAAGCTTAGACTAAAAGCTGGCGCTGGATTAAATTTTAATAACATTAATATTAATAATTTACCAATTTTTTTGACTGGTGATGGAATAACTCCATATTTATTGCTTGAATATTTAATTGCAAACCCTGTCGCTGTTGTAGTAACCGAGGCTAAGAATAAAAGTAGTTGGCATCAGGCTATAGATGCTAGTCATATTAAACACGACGGTTTTTCGAATGATCATAGTTTATTACCCAATACTACTCGAGGCTTTTCAGGATATCGACTTTTACAAGAATATTTTGCTTTTTCTCAACGATACTTATTTGTTACCTTATCTGATCTAAAACCAGTATTATCAAATGCTAATTGTAGTGAAATCGATGTTTTTATTCTTTTTAACAAATACAATTCAAAATTTGAGCAGATTCTCAGCCAGGATAATTTTGTATTATTTTCTACACCAGCCATAAATTTATTTCCTAAACGATGTGATCGCATTCATATTTCGGATACCGAACCAGAATATCATATAGTAGCTGACAGAATGCGTCCTAATGATTTTGAAATATTTTCTATATCTAGTGTTCGTGGTTTTGGTTTGGATAGTAAATATAAGCAATTATTTAAACCTTTATATATGCACCAAGACAGGTATTTAAATATTAATAATATTAATCCCGGATATTACCAATTACGTAGAACTTCAAGAATACTAGGACAAAATGAAAAACAAAAAGGTGCTCGTTCACAATACTATGGTACTGAAGTGTATATTTCACTAGTAGATATTGAGCAAGCCCCCTTTTCTGATAATTTGCATCAACTAAGTATTGAAGCACTGTGTACCAATCGCGATCTGCCGATATCTTTACCCTTAGGTATAGGGAAAAGCGACTTTACTAGTGAAACAGCAGCTCCACTACTTTCAATTCGTTGTATTAGCGGTCCATCACGCCCTCAAAGTTTGCTTTCTAGCAAACAAAGTCCATGGCGTTTAATTAATCATCTTACAGCAAATAACCTTTCCCTTATTGATGACACAGATAATAGCACCAAACAAATTAAAAACTTATTATCTTTATATATTTCAGATAATATCTATAGCTCAAGTCGACAAGTAAATGGCATATTGCAAGTTAAAAAAAATATGATCATGCGCCGACTGCCAATTGAAGGCCCAATTAGCTATGCTCGTGGAATGCAAATAAATATTACGCTAGAAGATGAAGCATTTGAAGGAACGGGTTGTTTTTTATTGGGTTCAGTACTAGAAAGATTTTTTGCTAAGTATGTTAATTTAAACAGTTTTACCGAAACAATTTTAACTACGTCTCAACATGGTGAAGTTATGACTTGGCCACCCCGAATTGGTGAAAGTATCATATTGTGAATAATCTAATAGATAATCAAAAATCGATTCCTACCTTTCTGAATAATAGTCAGAAAAGAATTTCAAATTATCATTTTTATATGATAATGCGTTTACTTGAATGTGGATATCGAAACAAACCTAGACTTGGAAAATGTTTTCGTAAAAGAGATGAGATAGCTATTTTTCGGCAAAACCCCTCCATGTCCTTTGAGTCTTCAATGCTATCTCATTTTGATGTAGAAATCGATAGTAATGATAATGAAAATATTACAGAAAATAAAAAAGATTCTTATCAGACAAAATCATTACCTAAATTATATTTTAATTTTTCTGGTTTATTAGGAGCAAATGGTGCTTTACCGATTCACTTTAGTGAATTTGCACTTGAACGACTTCGTCATTTTAACGATTCAACATTCATAAGCTTTATTAATATTTTTCACCATCGTTACTATTCGTTGTTGTATAGGGCATGGGCTTCCTCATCACCTGTAGTTAGTATCGATCGCCCAGAAGAAGATTCCTTTGCTCGTTATCTAAAATCTTTGCTTGGACTATCAACCATTACCCACTATACACAAACTTTAAATATCGATTCCTATGTCGAAAAAAGTATTGATAATCATGAAAATGACCGCATAGGTGATAAAAATATTTTTAATGTTGATAAATCTAGATTAGGTTTTGCTAGTCGCTTTGTTTCTCATGTTCGTAATGCTGAAGGTTTAGTGGCATGGGTTAGTGATTTTTTTCAATTACCCATTCAAGTAAAACCATTCGCAGGTAGATGGTATCAACTAAAGCTTGAAGAACAGTGTTGTTTACGTAGTGATATTCGATCAGAAAAATTAGGGGTAACAACTATTATTGGAAGCAGAATATGGAGTAGACAGTATGCATTTAATGTATTGTTAGGACCGCTTAATTTTTCCGATTTCTTACGTATGATTCCTGGGGGTTCTTCTTTCAAGTCTTTCGTTTCGGCAATAAGTGACTATGTAGGTGCTGATTTAGCATTTAAAATAAATTACGGAATAAAAGGTAAGCAAATACCTAGTTTACAGCTTGGTAAAAGTCAATTAGGTTACACTAGTTGGCTTATAAATTTTCAACCGCATATAATTGATTGGCAATTAAAAATCAATCCTGTTTATTAGTTGAGAGGATGTATGAAAGAAATTAGTCGTGTAAATCTTTTTAGTAAATTAAATTCTACTTGTTATCGTACAATTGAGAATGCTGCTGTTTTTTGTAAGTTACGAGGCAATCCTTATATTGAAGTTGCTCATTGGCTACATCAATTACTATTACTAAATGATTGTGATTTGTTACTAATCATTAAACATTATCAACTTGATAATAATATTATAGCTAAAGATCTTAGTGCTTATCTTGATAACCTCCCACGAGGTTCAACTTCAATTTCAGATATATCATCTCAAGTTGAAGAAACAGTTGAACGTGGATGGATTTATAGTTCGTTAATGTTTAATGGACTACAAGTTCGTAGTGGACATTTATTAATAGGTATTATCAAGACCACTTCTTTACACAATACTTTAAGGGCAATTTCTAACCAATTCACCAATATTAATACCGATGATTTAATTGAAAACTTTTCATCGATTTTAGAGCACTCATCAGAATCTGCTATAAGTGAAGGAACTCCTGAGGCTACTCCCGGAATTGAGAGCGGTGCCATTTCACCATCGGTTATGGGTAAACAAGAGGCGTTAGCAAGATTCACAGTTGATTTAACTAAACAAGCAAAAAGTGGCAAACTAGATCCAATATACGGGCGCAGTAAAGAAATCCGCCAAATCATAGATATATTAATGAGACGGCGACAGAATAATCCATTAATAACCGGAGAAGCAGGTGTTGGCAAAACTGCTGTAGTTGAAGGTTTTGCTCAAGAAATTGTTGAAGGCCATGTGCCCCCTTCTCTAAAAGATGTAAGGCTTCTGACTTTGGATATTGGATTACTATCGGCTGGTGCCAGTATGAAGGGTGAATTCGAAAACCGTCTTCGTCAAGTAATAGAAGAAGTACAAGCAAGCGAAAATCCAATAATTTTATTTATTGATGAAGTTCATACCTTAGTGGGGACCGGAGGACAAGCAGGAACAGGAGATGCCGCAAATTTACTTAAACCAGCTTTGGCAAGAGGTAATCTAAGAACAATTGGAGCAACTACTTGGGCTGAATATAAAAAACATATTGAAAAAGATCCAGCATTGACTCGTCGTTTCCAAGTTGTGAAAGTTGAAGAACCAGATGAAGAACAAGCTCTAGTAATGTTGCGTGGATTAGCTAAAACTATGGAAGATCATCATAAAATACAATTGCTAGATGAGTCACTGACAGCTGCGGTCAGATTATCTAGCCGTTATATTCCAGATCGTCAATTACCTGACAAAGCAGTTAGTTTGTTAGATACCACTTGTGCTCGTGTAGCTGTGTCGCAATACGCAGTTCCACCGATATTGGAAAATATTATCAATAAAACTGATGTTCTCAAAACTGAACTTGAAATAATTGAACGAGAAGAAGTTTTAGGGAATAAATCGAAAGAGTCTGAAGATACTATATTACAGCAGCTTAAAGAATTAGAAAAAAGATACATACAAGTATCTTCTAACTGGGAAAAAGAAAAAAAATTATTTGAAAAAATTTTGAATATACGTAAAAAAATTAGAAACTCTAATGCTCAAAAATCCAATAAACAAGAGATCGATAATAATGGTGAGAAAGTTGAAGATATTGCAAAATTACAAAATAATTTAAGTAAATTAAACCTTGAATTAAATCAACTTCAAGGAGAACAACCATTAATTTTAACCGATGTTGATTATCAAGCTGTAGCCTTAGTAGTACAGGATTGGACCGGTATTCCAGTTGGACGAATGATAAAAAATGAGATTGACAATGTTTTAAATCTTGCTGAAATTCTTTCTCGTCGAATAATAGGACAAAGACATGCATTGGAAATGATTGTTCGACGAATTCAAACTTCAAGGGCTGGGCTTGATAATCCCAATAAACCTATTGGAGTTTTTATGCTTGCTGGTACTTCCGGTGTAGGTAAGACTGAAACAGCATTAGCATTAGCTGAAGTTCTTTATGGCGGCGATCAAAATATAATTACAATTAATATGAGCGAATATCAAGAAGCTCATACAGTTTCATCTCTCAAAGGTGCTCCCCCTGGATATGTTGGGTATGGTGAAGGTGGAGTTCTAACCGAGGCAATACGTCGCCGCCCTTATAGTATTGTATTACTTGATGAAGTTGAAAAAGCTCATCCTGATGTACACGAAATTTTTTTTCAAGTATTTGATAAAGGGTGGATGGAAGATAGTGAAGGACGGGTTATTGATTTTAAAAATACTATTATTTTATTAACTACCAATTCAGGTACCGATTTAATTTCGCAGATGTGTAAAGATCCTGAGTTAATTCCCGATGCAGATGCATTAGCCAAAGCTCTACGAGAACCACTGCTAAAAATATTTCCTCCTGCACTTCTTGGTCGATTAGTTGTTATTCCTTACTATCCATTGAGTGACGAAGTAATGAGTACTATTACTAAATTACAGTTAAATCGCATTGTCGATCGTGTTAAACAAGTACATAATATTCCATTGACTTTTGATGAACAAGTGATAGAATTGATTGTCAAGCGTTGCACAGAAGTTGAAAGTGGGGGTAGAATGATTGATGCAATAGTTACTAATTCACTCCTTCCTCGAATTGGTATTGAAATATTAACACGAATGAAAGAGGATAAACCAATAATTTCAATTAATATTAGCGTTAGTGAAAGTGATTTTAGTTATCAATTTTCCTAGACTAACAAAAAGAATAATTCCTTTATACAATTATAATTTCATCTTAGGGTTATCTAAATTGGAACTTAGTATAATTTAATATTTTGGAGGCAATTTATGGGAGATTATTCTGATGATTATGATAGTACAGTTGGTGATTCACAGACCTATATTGGCTCTTTTAGTGAAGTCAAAGGAAGTATTTATGAAACCAACAGTGGTTTTGCAGATGCCCAAACTTTAGCTAAATATGGTTGCTCATGTTTAAAAACTGCGGCCAGTGTAGCTGGTACAGCAGCCGGAGTAGGTGGTACTGTGGGATTAGGTGTATCAGTTGTAACTACTGCAGTTACAAGTGGAATTGATGCATACAATAACCAAAAAACCATCGCTGAATTAAAGAGGATCTTAACTCAAATTCAATCACCTGCAAAAAATCAAGAAGAGGGTGATTTGATGGATATAATTAGATATTGTATAACTAAAAGAACTAGCCAACGAGACCGTCAAATTGCTCAAGCTTGTGCTGTAGGAGGTGGTGTAAATCTTTTCCAAAATTCAAAGGGTATATATAAAGCGATAAAACATACCAAAGGAGTTCAACGTAGTAATTATGCTAAAAGACTTGTAGAATTACAATCATCAAATATTCGTTCTGTTAGTGATTTAGCTGGGCAAGTTGTACAAGCAATATGTGGTGGAGCTTTTTCTAGTATTGTATATGAAGCTGTTAAATCAGGAATGAAATCGTCAATATAATTTTTAATATTTCAACACTTAATAAACTTATCATTGAAAAAATTAATTCAAATCTAAATATATTTAATAGTTCAAATAATTTTCAATTTAGTTCACATAATCAGTATCAAGACATATAACTATTTTTTAATTATTAAAAGTTTTGTCATTGAGTAGAAAATTATTACCAATAAATTCAAATATGTTTGAATTAATGACTAAGAATTTTTCTTTGTTAGAATATTTATTGTTATGAAATATTTTAAAGCTTTTTGATGTATTCAAAACAACTTCAGCTCATTTCAAAATCTAGGATTTACTATGGTAATAAAGTGCACCAAAAATAACTTAAAATCATTCTAAATGCCTCAACAAGTCTCTATGGGAGCACTTTTAAAGTGCAGCTTTGGAATAGCTCCCTCTTCTTTAGTAGTTTTACCAATTAATCGTGTGCTCGGCGAAGGACCACCAGCAGCAAATATTATGGATCATAAACCGATGGTAAATATTTTACCGTTTGGTACTTGTTCTTGTCCACTAAATCCCGCTGTTATAGCTGCTACAGCGGCGTCTTTTGGGGTTCCTACCCCGGTACCTTGTGTACCAGTGACTTCATCTCCTTGGATAACAGGCGCACCGACAGTTTTAATCGGTAATTTTCCTGCTCTTGATAATATTTCAAAATTAATGTGTAATTGGGGTGGAGTTATAACAATAGTAAATCCAGCAACAACTAAGATAATAATACCTTAAAGTAATATTTTGTTTAGATAAATAAATATATGAACCCAAAAAACAAATCACAATCTAGCAAAAAAAATATTGATAATCAAAAAGATAATAAACAAAAAATTGGATTAAATCTTTTTGGACATCCTAAATATAGCTCCGAAGGATCTCAATATAGTTTGAGAAAAATACTTGGTAATCCTGAAGTTGAAACAGTTGGGCAAATAATTTCTGAGACGATGATTAATAAAACAAAAGCTTCTAATAACCAAAATGACACATGGTCATCTAATAGTGCTTCTTCATTACCTATTGGATTTCAAATTCATGAATACCAAATTAATAATATATTGAGGCAAGATAGATTTGGAATTTCATATCTAGCCACAGATTTAAATTTAAATTATAAAGTGGGAATTAAAGAATATTTACCTATGGCCATTGCTACTCGTTCCCACAATCTTGATATTGTTCCTCGAGCACCTAATAATTTTGATATATACCAATATGGCTTAGAAAAATTTTTAATTGAAGCGCGAGTTCTTGCAACTTTTCGAATAAACAGCATAGTTAGGATAAACCGTTTTTTTGAGAGCCAAGGAACTGCATATATGGTTATAGGTTATGAAGATAGTGAACAATTACAAACTTGGTGGCCATCTCATGCTGATATGGACGAAGTAGAAATATTATCAACTTTTTTACCACTTTTAGATGGTTTATCAAAAGTACATGAAGCAAATTACTTTCACTTAAATATTAGTCCAGCCACAATTTTTATCAGAAGCCAGGATAATTCAATTGTTTTACATGATTTCGGTACAGCCCAACACTTAATGGAAATGAATTATCCAGAAGTATTTATTATGGGAGAAGATTTCAAAGAAAATTATTACGGCAATAGAAATGTTACATCTCAAATCAACTCTTCAGATTATGTTGAAACTAGTACGTCTGAAGACAGCAAAATAAATCAAACAAAAGATATATACTCGATAGCTTCTACTCTATTTTGGATGCTTACTGGTACTTTTTTATCTTCATATTCAGAAGATTCACGAAATATTAATAACAGAAGAAAAATTTCTGAGTTTAATGAGCAGTTAAGTTTCAAATATTCACAAGAATTTTTACAAGCTATTAATTGGGCTTTGGAAATTGATCCGGAAAAACGACCCCAAAGCATTACCCAATGGCAAAATATCTTATTTTCC
>Ga0209562_1001144_pt1 | contig 9989 bp, 5 predicted proteins | sample WorMetvacBELIZE2_FD_187399 | JGI IMG/M metagenome (GOLD analysis project Ga0209562, IMG submission 187399) | Marine gutless worms symbiont microbial communities from Max Planck institute for Marine Microbiology, Germany - Olavius vacuus BELIZE.2... | ecosystem: Host-associated > Annelida >...
GTTTAAAACTATTGAATTCCAAGCTCACTGAACTAATGCCAGGCCTATATGTGCTGATGTATTATCAGTTAATGTTACAGTCCTAAACAATCACTAAACAAACCACACATTTTTAATTATACAGACTTTTTTTGGAAAAAATTTTCAATTAGTAAAGTAATCTATCACTGACAGGGTTCAAAAAATACAGGTCAGAGACGACATGTGTTTACCACAATAATATCCCTCAATCAACTATCATTTCAATTGCTTCATTTCTTTTACAGACACGTATGACACTGAATACAGGTTTGCCCCACCCAGAGAACTGTCAGCATGATGATGCATGTTATTGCACCGATGACTAGATTAAGAACAACAGTAAATACATTCTGAAACAGCTGAATAAAATAAAAGTATAACTGATAAACCTGCATGTTCATGGCAAATTCTAGACTGAATAGCATGGCTAAAGTCTCTATTCTCAGCTGATCACTGGCAGAAGACTGTTCAATATTACACTATCAAAATTTGGCATAGTCAAATCAAATGAAATTACCAGTGAGTTAAGACTTTGGATACAGATTTCAGATTAGGACGCAAGATCTTTTGTTAAGATCTTCCTTCAATATGAATAAAAAACTTTGAATAAAACTTGAGAGAGATAGTGCTGTTAGCATGTTATCATCACACACACACACACACACACACACACACACACAGGTACACTTACCTGCAGATGAGCCATGCTATCATAGAGCTGCTGTTCAAAAGCCGCAACCTGCAATGCATGTGAGTCTTTGAGCTGCTGTAGCTCACCAGTCCAACTCTCATCAGTCTGTACTCGTCTGTTAATCGTTATCGCAGCCGTTGAACTGGGCCGACTATGAGAAGATGCTCGACTAGAAGTGCTCATGTTTGGGCTGGATTTGTCAACGTTCGCAGTCAAACTTGGCTGATTAGCAGCGAACTTGAGTGGGATGAACTCCGGCGCAGACACAGACAGTGCTGTTGATACTGACTCCAATTGTGGGGCACATGTTTCTGCCACTTCAGTGTCAAATGTGTCCAAGCTGCTGACTGGAAGAGTGTGGTGGTTAGACAGGCTTGATGCGTTTGCATCCAGCAATGTCATTTCGGATTCATTACCTTGAATATCTTCGTGATCCTCTTCAGATTCACTGCTGGCTGACGAGTCCACAGTTCCGGCATTACTAGATTCATACGAACTATCACTTCCTGATATTCCCGCTATATTTTTTAACTCTTTAGGCGTATAATGGATATGCTGTTTAAACTGTTCATCGTTAGTAGTATTGTCACCAACTGTGTCTTCGTTCAATGTCAGTTTACTAACGTTACTGGAGTTTTCAGACATAAAATGCTCGGAAAAATCATCTAATTCACCAATACCACCAGAAGTACCAATGTCAAGATTTCTTACCCCTGTGGATGATTTAGCTGCCTTAGAAACAGTCACCCAAGTATCATATGTATTACCGCCATTTATCCTTTTACTTCCATTGTCATTATAGTTACTCGAATGCACTGCAGTCTGTATGACAGATGATGAATTCATATCAGGCTGAAACATTCCATAAGTAGCTGAAGGTTGACTTAGAAACTGTGGCACATTACTCAGGCCACTAACGACTTCTTGTGGTAGACCAGGAATGACTCTAGACGATAATGGCAAATCCATGCCAGCAAGTGACATAGACATCCTTGTTCCAGCCACTGATGATGAGTTGGTATGTGACAAGATGGCACCAGCTGAAGCTGACACTGATAATGATGGAGGTGGGTTGAGTTTGAGTTGTGGTTGTTGATGATAAAGCATCGCCTGACGTCGGCTGCGTGCCAACTGTCGAGCCTTCCCAGCATCACTGGCAAGACAGATGTAACCGTCGACAACAGCAAATTGTAACGACTGACGCAGAAACTTGCAAATGCCGCCAGCTTCACAGATGACAACTTGTGCATTTGTTGAACACTTCTCAAGCTCACTTTGGATCATGCTGTCATTTGGATCCATCGGTCCGCGATCTTTCAGCAACGATGCAAACAACCTGCACAGAAGTAATACCAGTATCAACAGCCAGTCTAGATCAACTATCAACTATATTCTACACTGGTAACAGACAACAAAACCAATGCACGTGATATTATATGCCAGCTATTTAAAAGAGCATCAAATAAATGATACTTATCAATAATTCTTTTTTTCAATATTGCATTCTTTTCCACCATCAGAAATATTATCATTAGCATGATTAATACAGACTGATGAATACTGACTTTCTGTTGGACACCAGATTCATGTAACTTACATGAATAATCTAACTGGATTCAGTTTTGCTCTATTAGATTTTCGTTACAGCTATAGTAAATTTACAAGAAGCTCAGCTACTGCAGAGATAGGGTGGGTCGGCGGTCATTGCGATGTTCAGGGTCACTGATTTTGGTACCAACTGAAGGCCCATATGTGACTTCCTATTAGTGAATAATATCAAGTTACATTCACATATGGCACAATATTGATCAAATTATCACTTTTGTTGACAAGGGATGCTTCTCTCTAACGAATTAGTTTTCAGAAACGGCTGTTAATATCGGCATAAGTCATATACTGCTCCCAATTATTTGGACTACATTTCTGTTGCAGACAGTAGGGGTCTATCTTCAATCATTCATATGTAATTGGCCTCCAAACCTGCCAAATAGAACTGCAAACCAAAACAATTGCAACAACTGCAAATTATAAGACAAACAAATTTTGCTGAATGTACCTACAGCATAAACATATAAAATATTCTTTTATCCCAGCCACCCAGGTAAATTCAGCCTAGCTATCCCTTTGTGAGCACGTGCAATCAGTACCAAAGGGCGGTGATGCCTTGCAGCTAGGGAGTAAAGGTAATTTTAAGGTAAAAAGTAATTGATTGTGTGTGCGTGGCAGGTAGAACTGTGCGATCCCCTTATTACACACCGGCCATATCTGAGTGCTTTAGAGATAGGCATTACAAAGCACTATATAAATTCACCTTCGTTGCTTTACTTTACGTTTCGATGTAAACACAGTGACATACATCACCAATGTGATATATATATCAGATGAACTGTTCAGCTGCAGAGACTGATCAAAGTGACTACGTACGCATACAAGCTGTTGGTGACATCAGGGCTGCCAGTTGAGGCACTGTTTCTCATTGACGGCTGAGAGGACAATTGTGTTGGTACTGGTTTCTTAGTAGAAGTGGAACGAGTCCGAGAACTGACCGACTCATCACCAACAACAGACGACAGCGTAGGAGGATTGTGTGCACTGTAACCACAGCCAGATTACTACTGATAACAGGACTGCTTTTAGTGTCCATTGCAGTGTATAGCTGTCTGATTTAGGACATGAAAGGCAGTTAACAAACAGTAAAATCTAAGCGAAATTAATGCCATGCAAAATGGCACTTATACTTTTGGCTACAGGGTGCAGTGAAAAGCACATTATCTTACAGTGCTATGTTGCAATACCATTTTTCAATGTTTTTGGACACTACCGAATTACAACTGATTAACTAATACTTTTAAAAAATAATTTCAGAAATAAAAATACAATGAATGTCCAAGGTTATCAGATGGTAAATTAAATTGAACACATACTTCATTCTTCAGCATACAATTTTTTTTATATTTCACATATTTTATTTTTAAATAAATAAATAAGCGGTAACATAATATCTTAACTATTTTCAAAATATAGAAAAAACCACATGATCTTCAATGATGAACCGCTGATCGGCATGCTTCCGCTGAAGAGCATTTGGTCTCACTGTGACCTCAACCTTTCACCATTTGACCTCAAAATAAAATAAGTTCATCTTTGTCCCCAACTGCTCTAAAGTTGTATATTTATTGCAAGTAGTGAATTTTGGTGCAGTAATGTTTCACTGAATACATGTGGCAAAATGCAAAACGTTGAGTCTTACTCCTGATAAAGAACTGAACATTTTGGTATTTGGAATGCCTTTCTACATCATCCTATGCTGCAGTTACAAACATTAGAAAATAGTCCGGTTGTTAGCCCACCATGTAGTTCCAAAACAACAGTATTCAATATGATGACAAAACACATTTCACTATTTACTTCCAAGATTTAGTCAGGAAATGTTTACCGACATAAGATATAATGAGAAAGAGACACACTTGACAAAGGGAATATCCCAGTAGTCACTGTGTGCCAAGTGACCAGCCTGAACTTTCACTGGTCTTCCAAAGCCGCTCGTCTCTATTGACTGCTCACTCATACCAAACCCACAGTAACTGGCGTCGACAGGAGTCTCAGAGTCAGGGCTCGGCTCTTTGAAGAACTCCCCTGTAAACACCTGCATCCGCTGACGCTCACGTTTCGCCCTCGCTTTCTTCTGCTTCGCTTCCTGTCAATAAATCATCGAGAAATTCATCAACTTTCCTCAATATATTAATTACCAGCCTAGTTTCACGCAGGTTGATACGCTGCAATAACCAAGCAGATGCCATGTCAATGGCACAGTAAAAGAGCACAAAAAAGTGGTAGGGTGAATAATTGCCTGCTGTTTAATTCAGTAAAATTATTTTGTAAAAGTATTCAAAATCGACAATAGACATAAAACATCACTAATTTCAACATCTGCAAATTACAAGACAAAACACTGAGAGCATAAAGATCCTTACAAGATGTGGGTCATTAGCCTCTTCAACCAAACTTTTCTTCTGCAGCGCCACAAAGTTGCCACCATCTGTTGGCAATAGCGGAACTGGACTATGTGCAGCGGATGAATCTGTTTTCAACAGAAAATGGATAACAACAATATTCTTATTTCTTTACAAATTTTGCTGAATCAGTGTTAATGAAAGCAAGCAACAATGATATCATGGTTGTAAACAGTCGTTGAAAACAATGCAACAAACAGCAGAAAGCAAATCAGAGAAGAACAGAAAAAAAGCACTTAACATGCCTGTTCACTGTTCACCAAACACAGCAGCCCAGAGCCTTTTCACTTTCACTGCTGCATTACATGCTAGGCATACATCTCAGACATGTTAACTATTACATGTTGCTCAATACACCAAATGACAGCTATTACTAAAACCACGTTGCATTCCACCATTCCACAAATGCTCCAGAGCTACAGTGTTAGCACGCATACGCTATCATGCCAACACCTTCACTGCTTGATGCTCAAAGTTCATACTGTTACTAACAAACAATGGGCTACAAAGTGTCTATGTTTCTGTCAGGCTGGGCATGGCTTCCAGATACAATGAGTCTGTAGTGTGTTCTAGCATAACAGCTCATGTGGTTAAGACTGTAGTGTTGGACAACTAGGTGTGACTATTGTCGAGACCTACAAGAGTCATTTTTGTGGCACAAAGAAGATTATTAATCCAAAACAGCACAAAATGTCCAACACTACAAGAGCGCATTTTGTAATGTAATGTTAAAAGTCCTCTTAAAAACACATTCTATTCCTTAGTAACCCACCATGCGTCCCATAAAGCTAGGGTGATGCCCCTGGTGCCCACTAGTTTGTTAGTATATCCTGTAACTCACTTTGTTCAGCGGAGATGACATGTGACTTGTCATTCTTACTAGCATCAACTGCTGACTTGCCATGATCATCTACATCACCACTACCCTGACTGACAGTCTCTCCAACTCTCATCTTGTCCTTCACGTTCTTCTCTTTCTTCACCGCCGACTTTGACGCTGCTGTCTGGTGTGCTCTTCACGCAGCGACAATGTAACACAACAACAACAATCCTCATAACATAAATCAATGATAGAATCTCAGCTGGAGAAGAAGGTGAAAGGTGAATGAGCTGAAAAAGTACTGATGCAAACTAGACTGAAGTTCTTAACCTTTTCCCTGTTCAGACCATACACTGACTGCCCACGCTGTCCCCATCACTGTCACTTTCACACTGTACTACAGCATCACCATTCAATCAACTTGGCTTGCAAGTGGCTTAAGTCTTGCTATATGGATATGTTATTGTAAGAATCTCTATTTTCGATGTTTTAAGTCCTATTAGTCTACAAATAAGCTTACAGTTAACTAATGCACTTAAAGAGTACTTTAACCCTAAAAAATATACCATTCAAAATAAACATTTATGCAAAATAAACGTCTGTATCGGTCACAAAACTGATGATGGCGTCCTTTGAAAGAAGATTCTTGACGATAAAAGTAAACCAAGTTTGTCCTCAATGGAGACGAAAGTAGTAATCACCGGAAATAGTCGGTATGGATACTTTTATCTATGGTTTGTTGTTTATTAATTTTGTGATGATTTTTGTGCTCAAGTTTTATAAAATGGTCAATTCTTACAGCGCATTAGGGTGCAGAAACACACATGTGACGTTCTTCTGTTTTCCACGTGATTGACAGAGGTATTTAATCGTGACCGTGTAAAAAAATCGGCCATTCTTGTTGACAGATTGTTGTTGTATACACACACCCACTACCATAGATAACGGAATAAAAATATATCTTTAAAATTACTCAAAACTGGTTGAAACGAGGGTGAATTTTGTTCATTATAAAATACAAGAAAATCATCAGGAGATGAGATAGCGAACGTGAACTTTCTTTACGACGAAATTGCACACGCACTAAAAATACAATAGACTCTTGCATAAATTCTGCAACAGATCGTTTTCTGCAACGCAGGTTTACCAAATTCAGTGAAATAACGCAATGTAACTGCCATTATGCCGTTCAAGGTCACCGATTTTGGTACCAATCGAAAGCTCATATACAACTTCCTATTAGTGATTAATACAAACTTAGCTCCTATCTTGCACCGTTTCTGACATATAGCATTTGTTAGGCCCAAAATCGCTATATTTGGCCACCACTCTTGTGTTTAATTCCCCGACGGGGGGGGGGTCCCCTGGGACGATCTCTGTAAAATTTTACCTGGATATCAGCACATGGCCAGTGTACCAAATGATGTAGAAACATTGCGGGAAATTTCAATCGCCTGAGTAGGGCGCACGAACGTTACAGACAGACAGACAGACGGCCGGCCGATGACATATAGTGAACGTGAACGTGAGTTCACGTTGCTAAAAACGAATCATCTGACTGCCACTTTTTGTTAAGGTTTAGTTCCCCTTTAAGCTACATCTGAGGCACGACTATCAGCAACAAACATGCATACTTTGCAGCTTTCTGTTTAGGTCTGCGTGACTTTGTCTCATGCTCCTGAGCATCAGTAGGCAACTACACAACAAAACATACATACGGTATTTGCTGCTAAAACTCTGATGCTTTGCACACATATAACAAACAACAGCACTAGCTACTTTATGATTCTGAAATGCCAGACTGCAGGAATTTCACATGTCAACTAAATCAACTACGTAAGTGACGGAGACTCATAAGAAGGTGAACATCATGTCTACTTTCAAAAATTAACATTATTCTGAAGGTACTACATGCAGCACATTTGTGCACTAGCACTAGCAGGTGTTCATGATAAAGCAACAGTACACATAACATGTAACTCTGCTTACTTCTTTTAAAATTCCACCATCTGGGCCATGGATTCTCAGTCTGCATATCCGGCCAGCACAGTCAGGAGTCAGACAGTCAGTATTCAGAACATCCTAAGCACAATCATACACATAACACTGTACTAAGTGCCACATCCACTACATAATGAAAGGGCACTTAACATTAAAGTCACTGAAAATACAGAATAACAGCTGGAGATTAAATAAAAATATTACTTTTAATATTCACAACCATTTTAACACAGTTTAACCTGTAATCACCATTTGAAGGTCTCCTTCAAAATCTCCGTAGATTGCTAGATAGTATTTATATATGCTGAATGCTCTTCCAGATGTACAGGCATCCTCTATCAGATTATATCGTGTAATGGTAAAATCAACAGCGTACCTTGTCTGAGCGAACGTCAAGCACCGAGGACTTTTGCTGACTCCAACAATCTCGATGGTATTCCACGACGCATTTCTCTTGACAATGAACAGAAACAAAACCCTGAAACCACACATCAATGCACTGTGTCAACTTCAGCTCAGATACTACATCCTGCTTGCATTCTGCATTTCAGCCACTTTCTACACTGCACAAACATTAGTAATCAAATATACTTAGTAACTTATTATGTGACACCAGACTGTCAGACACACAATCACACATGTTCAATGCGAACAATTTATTCTATATTTTCTTTTGCTAATACTACACTTCATTATACCATGACGCAAATGAGATCTATTTTGCAATAAGTCACAGCTTTCCACAGCAAATCAAATGAAGTTAGTAGAATTGTCGGTTATTCTGATGGCCTCGTATGCACTCAGTTAACCCATGTTGTCAGTCTTATCACTTTGCTAAATGCTACCAATGTGCTAAGGAGCATTGCAAGCAAACAGAGACTGCAAAACCTTGAAGTCAATATCACTGAGATAGATCTGGCGTTTAAAGTGACCATCACACGCCTCAAAGCGACAAACAGCATCGGGCAACGGTGGAGTTCGACACAAAATTTGCAAGTCTTCAAACCGGTCCTAAAACACATTACACAACATTACCTTTATTGCTTGCAAATCAAACTTTAATAGGTCCACTACACAGGTATTCCCAATAAACACATTAAGGTTCAAATTCCATTACAGCAACTTCTCTATAACATCTGACACAATTTTTTTAATGTGAGTTACAGAATCTGCACCACAATGACAAGGCAAGATGGTTTGAAGTGTCAGAGCAGATCACATTGTGTCGTGTCATAGAAAATGATACAAGCAACGTTTGTTTGGTCACATGCACATGCTTCACATCAACAATCAGACAGCATCTACAACATCAATCCATCTTTGCAGTTAGAACAGGCATTGTTTTGCAGCAATAATTTGACTCATGTTAATAGGTAAAAATGTAATTCATTATACAGTTAGAGAAAATAATAGTAAGTGACATATACAGGTTTGGTTTATGGTAGTTTGACAACTTGTAGGTTGTAATTTTTTTACAAACAGGCCACAAACAGAAACATACCTCACATGGAGAAACGTACATCCATGACTTAAATATAAATTTTCATTGTAAAGTAAACTATTTAGTATTTGTTGACGGAATCATAATAGTTGAATACATTCGGGGATGAAAATTAATATGTGGCAAAGTAGTTCAATATTTACCAGAAAATTGCCAGCGTTCCAGTCTAAGAAGCTATATAGTTCCTATCATTACTGTTAAATTATTAAAGATCACAGCAGTATATATTACTCTGGCATCATCACTATGAAAGACATGACACAAACATCTGTGCATGCACAGAGCATTTAAGCCCAAAATAATGACTGCATGAACACATGCAACAAGTTATGAACTTGTTGCCTACAAGTTGCAGATGGTTGATGACAAGTTGCAGGTAACTCTGTGGGGAAGTTTGATAAAGTCATGTTATGTCACTGTAATGAAATCTGGCCTTAAGTAAGCATGGTACCTTCTGTTCCTGTTATTAGTGGACTATAAGACAGCGTGTAACTCACTCTAACAAAGTAAACAACTAGTTTGATCTTTGTCAACGCAAGATAAAAAGACAGTAATAAGTAAAAAGACAGAATATCACAATGTTACATTCAGTTATCAATGAAGTGACATTGCTGCATTGCTGATGGACAACAGCTGTACACTGATGTGATGAGAATTCACTGCATTTAAATCGACACAAACTGACAAATTAATGCAAAGATTACGATACTCACACACTGCAGCCAAGTCATGTGCTCTATGTGTACAAGTCCATTAGTAGTGTGTACACATGATGTGTACACGATGTGTACACACTCGGCGTGGACGGAGTCGAATTCGGGCATTTCGTAGTAATATCTATCGTCCGCCGATCTCATAGTCCTAGAAAGTTCTAATGCGGCTCGAGTCCGACACTGCATCAACGACATAGCATCAGCATAGCGTCAGCGTGGATATCGCTGC
>Ga0209562_1001145_pt1 | contig 9985 bp, 5 predicted proteins | sample WorMetvacBELIZE2_FD_187399 | JGI IMG/M metagenome (GOLD analysis project Ga0209562, IMG submission 187399) | Marine gutless worms symbiont microbial communities from Max Planck institute for Marine Microbiology, Germany - Olavius vacuus BELIZE.2... | ecosystem: Host-associated > Annelida >...
GGCCAATATCCTCACGTGACGAATTTTTCCGGCCTTTTAGCGCGGGAAGTAGGTGCAGCTCAACGGTCGGGTTGCGCCCAGAACTGTCCGACGGTTTTGGCCGGTGATAAAGAACGCAGGCCAGTATGGCCAGACCTGGCCGGTTGGTAGGAAAAGGACCGGCCAGACCGGGTCTTGCCAATGAAAAAGAACGTGCTTTGTGTAAACATTCGCGCGTGCAGTCGGTCGCAGCGCGTGCAGTCGGTCACGGCTGCCGACCGGCCGGAATGCCGACCACCTAAAATAGCAGTATGTGGCCGCAATGCCATACGGCTAACCATCACAATGTGACATGGTTGTCAATATAGTCGGTCAGCATTCTGGCCGTTCGGCCTTCCGACATGGAGCCAGTCAAACAAACAGAGCGTCTGGTTTTAAAATATAGATCTCATTCCACTGATCCGCGATTTGCCAATGTAATGTGGATATTTTCTTAACCATTTTGATGTTGTACATGGCGGCAGACACTGTATGATTTATGCATACCTACAGTACACACAGTACCCACTACAAATGCTGCTAGCATACTATGCTTGCCTCCATATCTGCATAGTAGACCCATCGCAGCGACAGGTTCAGTACGACACGCCATTTTCTGAACCAATCAGTGTGATGGGTCCATCATCATTATCATCACAGCCTTGCCACAGACTGGACTGTAGCTATAAGACTCCTCATCTTGGATGATCTTGAGCTCGACCTCATTGTAGAAATAATCAACAGTGAATTGGTGTGGGTTGGCGTCATTCATGGTCAAGTCTGCCTTGCTCAGTCCTTTGTAAGATCTCTTCTTGAGTCATCTGGGATGTGGCCCGGATTGCATATTTTATGAAATATGACGACTGTATGTAGTTTTAATTTGGCTTACTGTATTGCATACTAGGTACAATGACAACAGAAGTCGCATACGGCCATCACTGAGTGTTACGGACACATGACTTTGAGAAAACACACACAGCAGTTGTGGTGCTAACTTTTGTGTTATGTTAGTGTTGCATTTTAACAGACTTGGCCGGAGAACGCTTGTAGTTTGTAGGCAGTTAATTATACAGAGTTGCTGTTCTTTTAGTGTTGTGTTGCATTGTTCTGTCTGTTTGCTGTTTACATCTGTTAACAACTACTGGTAAGTGGCGCTGTCCAATTTATAGGGGCATAGGTGCATCTGCCAGGGGAGTCAGCTTATCTAGACCCCAGAATTTGCCAAGGTGGTCAAGAGGTCCGAATTTCAGGGGAAAATAACTTATTATTCCATTTTTGCTTGTGAATAAGTTTTCCAACTGAATGTAATTTAGTACTGTATGTGTGGAGTGGACAGTAAATATTATGTGGTAACTATTATATGGCGAATGTAAACAAGTGGATGTTATTTGCAGTGGCTTTAGCTTGTAACCACATCAGTAGCAGGACCTTCTCAGTGTTGGTGACAGATATAAAAAATAGTGATGAAATATGATATTTTCTCTCAGAAAATAATACCACCTTCTTGTTTGAACAGACCTAATTGAGCTTGTGATTTCTCATTACAAATGGATTTGGCAGATTGAGGTTGGGAGAGCACTACTAGGAAGCTGCATGGCCTGATCCCAGCAGTGTGCATCTTCTGTATTTTCTAGGCTAATGATATGATATGCACGATGGTACTTTGGACTGTTTAGGTGAACATGTATTTTGAGTTTACATTACTGTCTTCTTAGAGGTAAGTTATTCTTTTCGGTCATATCTGTTTGCTTGTTTGCAAACGTGATAACTTGTGTGCAGATGCATCCTGACCTTCTCCGTCTCCAGTGTAAATCAAGGTCAAGGTGGTACAGATACAAGTCAGAATGCGGCCTTCTTGGCCTTGGTCACTTTAGTTCAGTGCATGTACACTTCATATTTCCCAGTATTCTCATCCATCTTGAGATCTATACTGGCACTAATTCTGTAAAATTTAGGATTTCCCATCGCACCAGCTATTGCTGGTATGCTGATTAATCCTCGATTAACACTTTAATGATTACGATACAGTCAGACCCTCCAGAATATCACAGCAGAAATAGCAGAATCGCAGCACTTGACATACAAAACAATTATAGCAGCTGGGTTTTTTTGGCTTTCAAACTTAACATGAATGTTTCCATTTCACATTACACATGCCCTGTTTTTAAAACTTGGGTCCATTGTAGTATCAGATGTATGTGTGCTGGTATGTTTTACTTTACTGATATAGTGAAAATGACAGGAGCATGAAAAAGCAAAATTTGCTCGATTTTTAGGAAACGGCAATATTACAGCCAGCAGTAAAATAGCATGAAATTGCAACATGCTCAAGGGCTTGTCTAATGTGTTATACAGTGCACAACTTACTTGTTACTGCATATGTTTGCGGTCCATTGTTTCTGTTGCATGTGTACAAATTTCACTCATTTGGAAAGCATGCATTTCATGCTGTTGACATTTGTGTTTTATTATTTCCACCTGTTATTTATTCTGTTCATGTGTACATTTGTTTTGTGTTTTGTACTTAGTGTGTACTGAACAAAATAGATATACTGAGTAGAGATGTGATGAAGTTCGAATTCGACAATGTTCGAACTTCAAACGTTTTCAACAGATTCAAAATTTGACGTTTTAAGCGCTTTGTTGTCGAATGCGAATTCGTGGAAAAATCCTTGTTCTAGGACGGATTTCATATTCACAGAGAGCCACAAAGTGCAGACAAATCTCTTTTTTGTCAAATTCCACCTGTCACACAACAGTTATTGACTTTTCAACCTAATTTTGTTCAGCGATGTGTTACACTGTATGTACTGTGAACACTGATTTTTTTGAGTTTAGGAAATAACATATTGTTACAATCATTTAATTGACCTAAACCGGTGCATTATGTTCCGACTGATAAAATAGACGTCTCTATTTGCATTCGCATTCAACGAATTTTGAAAGTCACAGTTCGCATTCATTATTAACTCTTGACAAATTAATGTTGTGGATTGCAATTTTTTATCAGTCATCAGTCAGTTTCTGGCAAATATGCAAACTTTATGTCAGTGGAATGTTTATGTAAAACTAGTCACGTGGGGTTCATGAGACAGTATTCCATGAATGTGCATTTTTTTAAATTTGTCAAAGTTACTGGTGGTAGTTTAACATATCTACTCTTTTTGCCATAAACGGTGTAGCTTTAATATTTTACGGATGTAGTTTTTCTTTAAACAGTAAGGAAAATCCAATACTGTATATTGGAATTTTTTGTGTAACATTTGCTTACTAGTATAACTTATATTCTTTATCACATGCAAACTACAGCCTGATGTATGTAATGTAGTCTTTGTGTTTATCTAAACATCTAATATGACAGTTAGTATCAGTAAACTGTACATTTTAGTAAGCTGCCATTTTGTGCAAGTCAGATGATATTGTAACACGGTTTAGTTGTATTTCCTTTAGAAATATTTTCGGGCTTTAATTGCATGAGCAGTTATGCGCTGTGTTGTTTTAAGTGGTCGATTATTTGCAGCCATTTTGTTTTGTGTTTGTTACTGCAACAAGTCTGTTGTTGTGCACTGTGCAGTCAGTGTTTTTGACTTTACACTTCATTGCTAACTTGGTTTTAATGAACATTTTCAGTACAAATGCCAATAAGTGCTGCTTTCAGTCTGTGTTTTCATTAATTTATTCCCTCAGTATTGATTCTGAAGTACAGACGAGCACTGCTGCAGATCTCCAGCACTTACGTGGCTGTATGAGGCAAACAGGGATGTTGAGCATTCGGCACTGGGTTATTTGGAGCTGCCATCAAATGCATCTTCAAATTATCCAACATGAAGGTCGTAACTTATAGGACCAAGACCATGGGTGACGAAACCAAGACAAGACCGAATTTTGTTGGTCCCAGACCAGTCTTGTAACAAGACCGAAGTCTCAGACCACATCACTGATAATGATGTGCACTTTGAAAAACAAATTTTTTACTTTTTCGCCACCATGTATGAATTGTCTTACTTATAACATAACTGATGGCTGGTCAAAGCTGCCATACAAGCCATACATGTATGTTATTTTCTGTAACTTGAAAAGACAATACTTTGATACTCTAATAAGCTACCTGAACTGCAGTATCGCTGCCTACAATAACACAGATGCTGCCACATCACAGGCAACTCTCTGTATCAGGCGTGTAGAAACGTCACGGAGTTGCAGTAAAAACTATCATATATCACAAACCAAAATACTCCAACAGCATCGCACTACTAGTATTTGCAGTATATACTGCATCACCACACAGCACATGTAGAAACTTGTCACACAACCACCCTGCATCAGTACCGTTTCGCTCACTGTGGAACACGCATACATGGAAACAACAAATAATGATGTAAAAGAACAACTCTTGCAAAAACTGCAGACCTATTTAACTGCAATGCTAAACTCAGCATCAGTTTCAACAATGACCTTCCTTGATTTATGAAAATATAAATTATATAACAGATTCTGGAGTTTCCAAACAAGAGAAACTCTGTCTGCATAGGAGACTTTGAGCTAGCTGCAAACAACAGCATGTGCAGACCACATTGCTACAATCTTTTAGCATAATTTCAATGGGCTGTAATTTATTGACCTTAGGCCAGATTACCAAAAAAGTAACTCGCCATGAATTGCAACCATTACGCACATTGTGTTTCAATTCAATTGCGCTTTTTTTCAGGGAGAAGCAAGCACAGATTTAAGTGGGGAAGTGTAATAAGAAGCAAAGCATCTGCAGTAGCAACGGTGCCTGCGTCTCCAAGCAGAAACGAATCACAAAAACAACCATTTAATTATCACTATACAGCAGTCTATATAATATACATACGCATGCAGATGTCGAGGGGGTGCAGGCTCTACCCCCCTCTTAGAAGCCCCTAATCTCTTAAAAACAGTATATAATATATAACATTAACATCACTACTACAGTGGTTATCAGTTTTTGTCGTACAAAATACAGCAGATCAGATTTTATAATCAACCAGATGCAGTGAGTATCAGATCTTTACAGCTACATCTTAAACATCTCATTCATCCTTAACAATGTGTGCACTATGTCAAAGCAAATATGTTGTCAAACTGTTTTTACTATTTTACTTTCTCGTTTCCTAGACCAATTATCGTGGCAAAATTCTAACAAATTCGCCTACATTGTGACTGAAACGAAGTCTTAAGTCTATATAATCCACTGAAAAGTGAAACTACAGATCACTTTCACACTGCAAGACCTTTAACATCATTTCTACTTAAGCAAACCTCTCCAAATACAATACCTTTTAAAATATAGCATAGGATGCAGCTATCAACAAACAGTAAATCATAAGGACGCCATCACTTTCAACAAACATCTGAATCGAGGGTTGATGCTAAGGTACAGTATATTGCTGCCCAGGGCCAGATTATCCATTGTGCCGGTTGTAACATGGGAGGGGGCCCCGCCACCAGGGGCCCCCAGATCAACTGCAAAATTTTTACCACGCTGTGTTGACATTTGAACGTGAAGTGTATGCAGTGTAGGCAGGCCTAAACAACGTAACACCGACGACGACAAAAAAAGGTCAACAACTTTTTCGGAGAAGAAAAAGTGCACCCCGAGAGAAAATTCTGGGTACGCGTACGAGAAAAGGGCCCCCGCCTTACGTTGGTATGGGGCCCCCGAATGGTTAATCCGGCCCTGGTGCTGCCTAGTAAGTAACCCGTTACAAGCAACAAAATTACAGTAGTGTATTACTTCTTTAGTACTGAGTAACTGTAAATGAGTTTACAATTTTTGGAAATGTGATAAGTAACATAATGAGTTACTTTTACAAAGTAACTAACAAAATGTTATGCGTCATCACTCAGTACTTTTTACTTCCACAAAATAGCTCCGAAGGTAGTTGTTTTTAGTCCAAAATCAATGCTATGGCATTTCCGAATTTAATACCTTCATCTATGCTACTTTATTGAAATGTTAAAAGTAACCATAAAGTAAAAAGTTGCTTTTAAAACGTACCAGCAACTAAACAAGTAACTTGTGCTTTTGTTATTCACTAACTTGTAACTGTAAGAAGTAACTTTGTAAATGTGACTTACCAAACACTGGTTTTACTGTTTTACACACAAGAACATTACCAAACAAAACCAAGCATCACAAGGTTTTTCCATGCTGTCACTAGTTAGAAATCTGTTGGAACGGACACACATGGACCTATGTTGAGCATCAGCAGTCGCGTACAACACTTCCACCATTTACAACCACTCTAGCAACTTGCGGTTCCAGCGATGGTAACCCATTAGTCTGTATGATATCACTGTCATTCATTAGCTTGTCTGTAACATCACCATCGCAGCTGTTTGTATCTACAGTTGCTATGGCATTTCGGTGCTGCATCTTCAACGAAGCTACGTCGCAAATACTGTTCACGCTTTGGCAGTGTGAGCTATGGTCGACATTCAATGGCAGTTTTGGCGAAGCAGGAGGTGACGATACTGTACGGCCGACTGAGCATAACTGCTGTGTCTTACTGCAAGCACAGGTATCTTTCGTCACACAAAATTCATGAGTCTCTGGCAAAGAAGCTGGTAAATCTTTTGAATCGCTTAATCTTTCACTGGATGCCGGAGACCTCGGTATCTGTTCAACGTCGTCAGATGCAGTCAAGTCGACAAAGAATGACTGATGTTCTCCATCATAAGCTGCAGCAGAATCGTCTACATTCACAGATTCCGAAACACTAGCATCAGCACGCAGTTTCTTCACTGGTCGCTCCTCTTCTTTCCGCCCACAGCCAGCTTTCACATTGGAATCACTCTTTCCAGCATCATTCTGCAATATATATTCAATTAAAAATGAATCAACACGACAAATATGGAACTCTTTACTTCAGATATCTGTCAAATCATCGGTTCAGTTGTTCAGATACTATTAACGAGCACCATTAAACTGATCTGATCAACAAACTAGTGCACTGTCATTATTATTCAAGCATTTCGGCATTTTTACAGAGCAGTGTGTCATATCAGTCACTCATCAGAGTAGGTCAATAACCTCAGCTACACTGAGAACAGTTCTTTACCTAGGTCCTTTTAATGTTATCATCACATATATAAACACGTTATTGGTGATTTTGCAAAATCTCTAGTAATGCATTTAGAATTCGGTCAGTCTCAGGGTTAATTCTTAGGCTTAGGGTTACGATTACAGTCTTACTGTAGCATATACACTATAATACAAGCAGACAACTGTACTACAAAATACTTTCTGCACTGGGGAAACTGTCATACTTATGCTTTTTCCACAGGAACTGTGGTAAACATTAAAAATGGCCAACAGCAACAGTAGCAGTAATATTATCGGCAGTTGGTAATTATAGATCACCATCACGTATATAATAAAACGTAATTAGAGCATTCAGATTAGCATCAATAATGATTCAATGATGATAATAATAATAAAAACAATTCAGCCTTGATGCCACATTGTCAATCAGTATGCCTCCACTGCAAGCATGCTGGCCATACGTCAACGGGTATCCCTCCACAGGAAAAGTGCATTTGTCCTCACTATGACCTTGACCAATGACCTATTACCTTGAAAATCATTTCAGAAATGACCAATCAGCGTCACACGACAAATATTTGCATCAACTTTAAGTGAAATCCTTCCACTAAGTACAGAGAGACAGTGCCAAGCAAAACAGGTGTTAATGGACAATGGCGGATGGACAGCTGGATGGACAACCGCCCACATAATGCCTCTTAACACATATTGCTGACCGAAAAGGCACACTCTCTAGATGGTTCAAACTTAATGTTTGAACACATGATCTTCAAAATTCACAAAGTGTTTATCTAACCATATTTGGATTGCAGAGACCTTGACTTGTGACCATAAAATCTAATGAATTTATCTCCATCCCCAAATGCATCTAAGTTGTAAATTTGCTGAAATTACCCTAACCTGTAGTGTGTAAGATACTGTGTTCACAAACTTTTAGTATGTGATCATACACAGCAGCCCAGTGGCTAACTGCGGTGAAAGCATAAAAATAAAAAAAGAATAACACTAATAGCAAAAACAAAAACACCTGCCTCGTTCAGAAAATGCACCAAGCCAAGACTTCTCTTGAATGGACCTTTGCGTGTTGCGGATTTAGTGCGACTGGTTGCCCACCAGTCCAGAATATGCTCCGAATCAGATGTCTTACAGGAGGTGCTGGAATTCTGCTGACGTGAATCTTCCAATACAGGTACAGATGTTTGACAGTTTGTCGACACTACTCTATCACTGGCTTCAATATCATGTTCTGAGATCATTCTTGGCAGACTGTCCTCGACTAGGTCAACTACAGTGACATTACTGAGATGATCTTCCGCTTGTAAATCTGACTTCTGCTCATTTTCCACCGGCGATGGCAACACAGCACGGCTACGGAAGTATTTTCGGATATCAGTGGAAGGAGATCGAGATGGACTCGATGATTGCAACGTCACACTCTTCTTCTGCCGCAATGCAACAGGACTCTTCGCTGGTGAAGCTGTTCTACTCCTGGAAACTGATGGACTTCTCTCAGGCAAGGATGCCATCATCATACTTGGTGAAAGCCAGCTATCTAGCGTCTTTATTTTGGGCCTTCTGTGAAGTGCACGGCGCTCTGACAGCCACCGGTCTAGTCGTCCATTTCCAAACAGCAGTTTAGCATCATCTCTGTCGACCTGCGGCACATCGTGTGGAGTGTCTGTTGCATCATGTAATGCTTCTGTGTCCAACGGCACTGACTGGAGTTCATCAACTGTATGTGGGCTGGTGGAAGTCGCAATAACAGCATCATGCGTCACAGTCTGAAATCAACAGCAACAGACAAATTAAACACCAAACATTAGAAATCGGCCAAGAACACTGTTTTCCATTCATCATTTAACAGCTCTCACAAAAAGACACAATTTGTCAGTGTTTTTCACAAAGTCTCTTTAAACAAACTAAAAATGTTGACAGTCTCTGGCGAAAGAGATGATCATTATATACTGATAAAATATCGAGCTGAGCTAAACAGTTGTTCACGAGGTCTTCTTAGTGATGTGGCCTTAACTGAAATTTAATGAATAAATTTTTTAACAGTTAAAACAGTCTTTGTAACAATTAGTCATGTGATTAATACTAATATCATCACCCCAACCTTAATAACCTCTGATATAGTTGGCAGGGTGACAGGAACAACTGGCCTGCATAAAATCCTGCTCAGACACTATATACGAGTTCTCTTTTTGAAGCATTTGGCACATTTAGTATAACAGTGAAAATGGCCAGTTACACAAAAACCAAAAGTCTAGTAGCAGCAGTGGTAGTAGTGGTGGTGGTGGTAGTAGTAGTAGTAGTAGTAGTAGTAATAGTAGCAGCACAGCCTCAGCACTGGACAGCATGCTATGATTTTGCCATCCTTCCTGGAGGTAAAGGTAAAGGTACTAGTAGCAACAGTAATAGCAGTAATAGGATTTGCATCAAAACAGCTCAGTTTTACACAAGCAAAGCTAGTAAAAAGGAGCTGGGCTATTTTGAAGTTCACAGTTCGCAAATGTTATTGCACAGCATACTGCTAACAAAATGTACAAGTAACGAACAACTTACATCATTAATGGGTGAAGAGAGATCCATTCTGTTACCATCAACTTCCACATCCACAACATGGTCTGCATCATTCGTTGAAGCCAAAACAACTTGATCTTCAATAAGCATTGGAACAATGTCATCTTCAACAACTGATTCGGACTTCGAGCATTCTACTGGCGATGATGCAGTCACTTCAACACTGTCAGCTACCGTATCGACCCAACTCCTTTCGAACACACCAGCACGCATTGTCTTCAGGCCACTGGCTGGCGTCGGAGACGATTTATCAGGTGTCTGAAGTGCGTGTGTCGAACTGTCTGTAGGTGAGACCGCCATCGTTAACGTGGATGC
>Ga0209562_1001146_pt1 | contig 9982 bp, 10 predicted proteins | sample WorMetvacBELIZE2_FD_187399 | JGI IMG/M metagenome (GOLD analysis project Ga0209562, IMG submission 187399) | Marine gutless worms symbiont microbial communities from Max Planck institute for Marine Microbiology, Germany - Olavius vacuus BELIZE.2... | ecosystem: Host-associated > Annelida >...
CAATTATCGAGAAGAGATGTCCGGATACCAGCTCACACAAGGTGAATGGAATATATTTGTGAGCAATCTTGCTGACGATGCCTTGCCAAATAAAAGACTTTATGCCGATGCTCCGATGATGTTCGGAGCATTGAGGCAAGATGCAGCCGATGTAATAGGCGAGGATGTAAAGCTGATGATAAAAGACAGGTCAGTGATTCATGGTACCAGAAACAGACGTTCGTCTGATGGCAGTCAAGAAGATGTAAATTTATCCCTGAAAGAAATGCAAAAAATCCCACAGATAGCTTCGAATCCGGATGCCATATACAAAGACAACACTTCTGGAAATTTTGTATTTCAAAATAGCCAAAACAAAGAGGACATTTGGATGATATTCCTACCTGGCCGCGATACAACATCAATGGTGCTACACACCTTTTTCAAAGCAAGCAAAGGCATATTAGAAAGCGACAAGAGATATTCGTTGTTGTGGAAAAAATAGGCCGCTGAGTCCCGGATTCGAACCGGGCTATATTCTTGACATCGTTCCTAAAAACGACCGGAACCCATTCGCCACCTCGCAGGGCCATACCCCAGCAACCTATTTAGAATATAGCAGAAGCTGTCTAATATTTCAACAGGATTTGAACGACATTTTTTGCTTTTTCTCCCTGAAAATTCCACTTTTTGCCCTAAAAAATGAAAATTTCTCTCATTTTTTCTCATTTTGACTGCACAAAAATGCACTCGCTAAAACACTCTAATTGACTATCATATAGTCACTTACAGACTTTTCCTCTGAATATTCCATTTTCTCAAACTCTATGCTCCCCTACACATGGAGGGCGTCGCTGTCGGCTTCGGAATAGACAGCTACCGAACGGATTCCCATTTCGCGGCAGGTTCGGATAATCCGAACGGCAATTTCTCCGCGGTTGGCGACCAGGAGGGATCGGATCACCTTCGTTTCACCTCGAAAAGCGGCGATCCGTATTCCACCATGGCGCCATTTTCCGCCATGATTTTCACGATTTCACAGGAAAAATCGGCTTCCAATTTGTTCATTATCTTCATAGCTTCGATAATGCAGATGGCATCGCCGCTGTTCACCATGCTGCCCTTATCGACGTAGGGGGGAGCATCGGGCGCTGGGGAACGGTAAAATGTTCCCACCATCGGCGAGCTAATGATTTCGCTCTCCGACGCGGTCTCTTCCGCGTCGGCTGATGCGGTTTTCCCCTCGGGGTGGGGTGCCGCTATGGCCTCAGGCGCCACTGGTATTGACATGCCGTGATACGGGGCGACATGCAGTTTCTGGGATGCAGCCTCGCTCTTGAGTGTAATTTCAAACCCATCCATCTACATTTTGAGTTTTGCGAGGCGACTGTCCTGGAATTGAGCTATCAGGTTAGAAATTTGTTTCTGATCCATACTGTGATTTCCTTCGCTTTCAGTGTTTCTGGATACTAGCAACCGAAGTTTTGGCTGTCAATATTGACAGTTTTTGTTAATTTGTAAATAATCCACGGATGCAACGTGTTCCGACGCTTGAGGTTCGGATTGCATGGAGGAGGTTTGATGACTGCGGGAATCGCTTCAGTGGGTTCATATATACCCGCGCGGCGAGTGAGCAACGATGAGCTTGCTCAAATGATGGACACAACTGATGAGTGGATTCGTTCTCATACGGGTATTGGCAATCGGCACATCGCTTCGGATGAGGAAACCTGTTCCTACATGGCTACCGAGGCCGCCAAGGAGGCGTTGTTGAAAGCTGGTATTGCCAAGGATGAGATTGATCACATCATTGTTGCCACGATTACGCCCGATTACCGGGACTTTCCCGCCACGGCGAATCTGGTGCAGCGCAATCTTGATATCAGGCATGTTGGATCTTTCGATTTGAAAGCGGCCTGTACGGGTTTTGCCTACGGTCTGGAAATCGGACGGGGGCTGATTCTCAGTGATGCCGCTCACCATGTTCTGGTAATCGGTGCTGAGAAGTTATCGGTCATTACCAATTGGAAAGATCGCAGTACCGCGGTGCTCTTCGGGGATGGCGCCGGGGCGGTTGTGCTGGAACCCCGTGAGCCTGAAAAAGGAATTGTTGACAGCATTCTCTGCAGTGACGGCTCAGGCTTTGACGCCCTTTACATGTCGGTCGGCGGATCGGCGACACCGTTCAAGATGGAAGGAGCAACAGAGGAAGAACTCTGTCTTGCCATGGACGGCCAGCGGGTATACAACTTCGCGGTGAAAGCAAATGTGAAAATAGTTAAGGATTTGATGAAGCGAAACGGGCTCACTCCCCAAGACATTGATTACATCGTGCCCCATCAGGCAAATTATCGGATAATTTTAGCGGCATCGAAACGAGCTCAAATTCCCCTGGAGAAGTACTACTTGAACATGGAAGAATTCGCCAACACATCGTCGGCGTCCATTCCCCTTGCCCTGGCCGAGATGGACAGCAAGGGTTTGTTGAAGCGCGGTATGAAAATTCTTACAGTTGGATTCGGCGGCGGTCTTACCTATGGAGGGAACTACATCATATGGTGAATAACACTGTTTTTCTTTACCCCGGTCAGGGCAGTCAGTTCCCCGGCATGGCGGCCGATCTCTACGATCACTACGAATCGGTGAAGAGCTTATTTGACATGGCATCTGAGGTTTGTGATCGGGATATGAAGGAATTGGTTTTCGAGGCATCGGACGAGAAGCTTACTGAGACTGAAAATGCCCAGCCAGCCATCGTTTTGGCGAGTTTGGCGGCTTTGGAGGGTATGAAGGCCGAGGGTATTAGCTCCACTGGCGCGGCAGGACACAGCCTGGGGGAATACACGGCCATGGTGGACGCGGGGGTATTGACCGCCAGGGATGCCCTGAAAGCTGTTACGGCCCGGGGGAAGTTCATGGCTGCCGCCGGAGCCGAGATTATTGCTCAGAAGGGCCCGGTCGGGATGTCTGTGGTTCTCGGAATCGAGCCAAAAGTGGTTTGCGAGGTTCTCGATGGGATGGAAGATGTCTGGAGTGCTAACGAAAATGCTCAGGTACAGGTGGCTATTGGCGGCACTACGGCGGGAATGGAGGGCGCCCGTAAGGCATTGATGGATGCGGGAGCCAGAAAGATAATACCCCTAAAAGTGTCCTGTCCTTTTCATACACCTCTGATGGCTGGCCCGGCAGAATCCATGAAGTCGGTATTGGCCGGAATTCAGTTCAACAATCCGGTGAAAAATGTTTGGTCCAACGTATTGGCCGCTCCACTGAAAAGCGGGGATGAGGCCAGATCTCTTTTAGTGGAACAGGTAACCCATCCGGTAAGGTGGGTGGATCTCCAGGCATCGATTGCTCACTTTTCACCCTCGGCATTGTTCGAGGTGGGTCCTGGGAAGGTGCTGTGCGGGCTGTGGGCTAAATCAGGTTTGGGTGGAACATGTCTTCCCGCGGGAAAGCTTGGGGAAATTATGAGTATCAATAAGAGCGCATAGGGGTTGTACAATGCTACTTGAGGGGAAAAAAGTTCTTGTTACAGGCGGCGCCCAGGGTATTGGCAAGGAAATCATCATGAAATGCCTTTCTGAGGGCGCCTCTATTCATTATTGCGACTTCAATGAAGGTCCGCATAAGAGTGAAATGGATGCCGCAGTGAAGGGGGGGGCAACAGTCAGCTTCCATACGGCTAACATCACTGATGAAAAGCAAGTGAAAGATCTGATACAAAGCGTCACAGCGGATGGGAAGCTTGATGTGCTGGTGAACAATGCCGGCATTACACGAGATGGAATGGTTTTCCGTATGACTTTGGAGCAATGGGAAGCGGTAATCAAGGTGAATCTTACCGGTGCTTTTTTGGTGGCTCGGGAAGCATCAGCGTTCATGGCTCTGAAGCAGAAATCCGGAAGCATCATTAACATGGCCTCAGTCGTGGGGCAAATGGGGAATGCCGGTCAGACAAACTATTCGGCATCCAAGGCGGGCCTTATTGGGTTTACCAAGAGTCTGGCCAAGGAAACGGCCAAACGCCATGTGCGGGTGAATGCCGTGGCGCCCGGTTTCATTGAAACCGCCATGACCGACAAACTTCCCGCCGATGTCAAAACCGAATATGCCAAGTCAATACCATTAGAGCGCATGGGCAGTCCCGAAGATGTCGCCAATGCCGTGTTGTTTTTGGCGAGCGATTTGTCTTCTTATGTTACAGGTCAGGTAATTCGTGTAGACGGCGGACTGGTGATGTAGGGCAATCTGAGGAGTGGAAATGGAACGAAGACGAGTTGTTGTGACTGGACTGGGAACGGTTAACCCACTGGCCCATGATGTGTCCCAAACTTGGGAGTCTCTCAAGGCTGGGCAAAGCGGGGTTGGTCCGATTACCTCTTTTGATACGGAGGAATTTAGCTGCAAAATTGCCGGTGAGGTGAAGAATTTCGACCCAGGTGTTTGGATGGAAAAGAAGGAGGCCCGGAAACTGGCTCGGTTCACACAGTTCGCCATGGCCGGATCGGCTCAAGCTCTGGAAGATGCGCGACTCGATAAGGGAGGCGCCGATCCTGAACGGGTTGCCGTCGTTCTTGGGTGCGGAATTGGCGGGTACGAGGTAGTCGAAGAAAGTATTCGTCAACTGGCGGCGAAGGGCCCTCGGGGTGTGGCCCCCATGACTGTTCCAAAACTGATTATCAACGAGGGGCCGGCCAATGTCGCTATCAGGTATGGATTTCATGGCCCCTGTTATTGCGTTGTCACGGCGTGCACCTCGGCAACGGACGCCCTTGGATCGTCACTCAATGCCATACGCTACAATCAGGTTGATGTGGCTGTCACCGGTGGCATGGAAGCGGCCATCACACCGTTCGGTATTGCCGGGTTTATTAAACTGACAGCCCTCACTAATCGATACAATAACAATCCTTCAGTCGGGTGTCGGCCATTCGATAAGGACAGAGATGGGTTCGTTATGGCCGAAGGCGCGGGCATACTCATTCTGGAAGAACTCCATCATGCCCTTAGCCGTGGCGCTCATATCTATTGCGAGGTAGCCGGGTATGGAATGAGCTGTGACGCCTATCACGTTACCAGTCCCGATGCTGAAGGACATGGCCCTGCAAAATCGATGAAATGGGCCCTCAAGGACGCCGGGATGGAGCCCTCGGAAATCGATTATCTGAATGCCCATGGTACATCCACCCCTACAAACGATCCTCTCGAAACAAGGGCCATCAAGATGGCCTTTGGCGAGCACGCATACAAATTGCTAATTTCTTCCACCAAGTCCATGACAGCTCATCTGATAGGGGCCGCCGGCGGGCTGGAAGCTATTGTCAGTATCCTCGCATTGCGGGATGGATTTGTCCCTCCCACAATCAATCTGGAAAATCCTGATGAACGCTGCGATCTTGACTATGTTCCGAAGGTGGGACGCAAGGCCAATCTAAGGGCGGTGTTATCCGACAACCTGGGATTCGGCGGTCACAATGGTTCGATAATTTTCAAGAAATTCGAGGAGTAGGCAAAGAAGAATCATCTTCAAGAAGTGAAGGAAAACAAATGAAAGATGTTAAAGAGTTAATACCCCACAGGACGCCATTCCTGTATGTCGACAAGCTCGAAGTTGCGACAGCCGAACGGGTTGTCGGCACCCGGCGGTACAGCGATGATGAGTACTTTTTCAAGGGGCATTTTCCCGGGTATCCGATTGTTCCAGGGGTGATACTGGTGGAATCCATGGCTCAATGCGGAGGCGCCGGTGTGGCTCAGGCCGGTCTTTTAGGGGATAAGCTTTTCTTTCTTGCCACCATCGACAAGGCGAAATTCCGCCGCCAGGTGTTGCCTGGCGACACTGTGCGTTTTGAGGTGGAGAATGTTCAGGTTAGCGACCGTGGCATCAGACAGACTGGAAAAGCTTATGTAGACGATCAGGTAGTCGCCGAGGCGTCGTGGCTCTGTCTTGTGGGCGACAAGCAGGACTCAGCATGATGGTTTTGGAACCGAAGATTGTCGGAGGGGTATGCCTTACAGCGCATCCGGCAGGTTTGAAAAAGGCCCTGGACGAGCAGATAGCCTATGTAGCTAAACAACAAGCTATCACAATGCCCAAACGGGTTCTCATTATAGGTGGTTCCACAGGCTATGGTCTGGCCACGCGGATCGCCGCTGCGTTCGCCGGTTCTGCCGGTACTCTCAATGTGTCATTTGAGCGCGAACCCACAGATCGCAAACCCGCGAGTCCAGGCTGGTATAACAACAAGTATTTCGACCGTGCCGCGAATGATGCGGGGCTGATAGCCGAAAGTTTGAATGCGGATGCCTTTGCCACCGAAACTCGCCAAACAGTTATCAGGCGCATCAAGGAACTCTTCGGCCAAGTGGATTTACTCGTGTACTCCATAGCATCCCCCGCGCGAAAGGATCCGGAGAGCGGGGAACTGTTTAAGTCGGTGCTCAAGCCTGTGGGGCAGGCCTATACCGCCAAGTCCGTGGATTTTCTGAATGGCTCGGTTGGAGAAATTACTATTGAACCTGCCAAAGGCGACGATGAGGCTCACAGCGTCAAAGTGATGGGTGGTGAAGACTGGATACTGTGGATTCAGGCTCTCTTGGATGGGGACGTCCTGGCCGATGGAGCGAAGTCGGTCGCTTATTCATACATAGGCCCCGAGATTACTTTTGCGATATATCGAGAAGGAACAATTGGAGCCGCGAAAGAGCATTTGGAGAAGAGCGCTGCAATGCTGAATTCCACGCTCAAGGCGATTGGGGGCGAGGCATTTGTATCCGTGAACAAGGCCCTGGTTACCAGAGCAAGCTCGGTGATACCCGTAGTTCCGCTCTACATCTCTTTGCTTTTCAAGGAGATGAAGGAGAAAGGCCTGCACGAAGGCTGTATTGAACAGATGTACCGAATGCTCAGTGCCAAAGTTTATGGTGAACAAGGAGTCCTGAGGGATTCTGCGGGGCTGGTTCGTATGGACGACTGGGAGATGCGGGAAGATGTGCAGAAGGCCGTTGCCGCGAAATGGGATTCGATTACAACTGAGAACATTCAAGAGCTCAGCGACATCGACGGTTTCCGAACTGATTTTTTGCACCTTCACGGCTTCGGTTGGGATGGAGTCGATTACGCAGCCGAGGTAGATACTCGGGGCTGAGTGTTAGCGGCAAAGAGGAACTATGGGCTCGCTGCCACTGTGATACGAGTCGTTGTTATCCGGCCCCTGGGGCTGTAGGAAGAGAGAGCGTTAGATATACGAAGAGCTCTGTATTAGGACGCAGCGAAGTTAACCATGCCGAAGATTGTCGATCATGAACAACGAAAAATAGCCATTCTTCAGCAGGCGTTCAGGCTTTTTGCTAAAAACGGCTATCAGGAATCCAGCCTTTCCCACTTGGCCGAAGTCTGTCGTATATCTCGTCCCATACTCTATCACTATTTTCGGGACAAAGAAGCAATCTTCACCTACGCGATGAAGTATTATACCGACCACATGTTCTCAGTCTACAGAGATGTCGCCTCGCACTCGGGACCCGTACTTCCGCAAATACGGGAAATTGTTGCCGATATCATTACAAGAAGCTGGCATAGTCGGGACTTTGTTATCAGTTTGGGAGATTTCATCTCTCAGAAACGGCGCGAAGGCCATGATATTCCCGAGACGATACGTCGCCGCACCGTCAAGCTTGATTATCTGATGCGTCGGATGATTAGGGAAGGCATGGAGAGCGGCGAAATCCGAACCATTTCCGTCGAAGCCACCTCCATACAAATCTTGGATTTCATACAGGCTTACCTGTTCAAGTTAGCCATTATCAATTATGCCGAACCACAGAAAACCATTGAAGTAATCAATGCCTATCTTGATATACTGGCTGCCAAATAGAGATTCGTTCATAATTTATTGCGGCCTATTTGAAATTTTTGATTTTTTTCCCCATTTGATCGTCTTAAAGGGTTATAATGCTTCCAATATGAAAATTCAGATGAACAAAGACATTGATGTGGCTGCCGGAAGAACAGCGGCGGACATCGTTTTTCGGAATGGGCGTTTTTTAAATGTATTTACCGGTGAGCTTATCCACGGTGACATGGCCGTCCGTGATGGACGCATCATGGCGATTGGCATTGAGGGCAGCTATCGAGGAAGGAGTGAAATTGCGCTTCAGGATCGCATCGTTGTACCGGGGCTCATTGATGCCCATGTCCATATCGAAAGTTCCTTGCACGGACCGGCGGGTTTCGCTGCGTTAACGGTGCCCCGGGGAACTACCACTGTGATTGCCGATCCCCACGAGATTGCCAATGTCTGTGGGGTGGCGGGCATACAATGGATATTGGATGCCTCCGAGTCGGCGCCGCAGTCCGTGTTCGTGATGATCCCATCCTGTGTGCCGGCCACACCCTTCGAAGATGCCGGCGCTGTCCTTGAGGCCGCTGATATTGCCAAATTCTTCAAACATCCGAGAGTGTTGGGCCTTGGTGAAGCCATGGATTATCCCGCCGTAGTCGACGCACACAAGGGGATAATCGCGAAAATAGCCCTTGCCCGGAAATGTGGGAAGAGAGTGGATGGGCATAGCCCCGCTATTAAAGGGAAACAGCTAGCAGCCTACGCGGTCGCGGGTATTGGAACCGATCATGAGTGTACCACACTTGAAGAAATGAAAGAGCGACTTCGCCTGGGAATGAGGGTTCTTATAAGGGAGGGAACAGCCGCCAGAGATCTGGCCGCGCTTATCGCCGGCGTTAATCCCGCCGTGGCTCGACGCTGTGCCTTTTGTACGGATGATAAACTTCCTGGAGACCTCCTCGCGGAGGGGCATATCGATTTCAACATCAGAGAGGCCATTCGCCACGGCATCAATCCTGTCGATGCCGTGAGGCTGGCCACCCTGAATGGCGCCGAAGCCTACGGATTGGAAGACCGGGGCGCCCTTTCTCCCAATCGCCGCGCCGACTTGGTGGTTCTCAATGGTGAACTTGGCGAGTTCTCGGTGGGCGAAGTTTATCGAAGTGGCATTCTAGTGGCAGAAAACAGCCGCCTGATTGATAGCCCGGTGCGAGTCGACGATGCTCCCGTTCGTAATACCGTGCGGCTAGCCTCGCTGAGTAAGCACGATCTGGAATTGAAGCTCGCATCGAATAAAGCTCGAGTAGTGAGCATCAATATTGGTACTTTGGTAACCGGCAATGTGATTCGAAGCGTTGCTCGAGACGCCGAAGGACGGTTTTCTGCCGATTCGAATACCAACCTTCTCAAACTCGTCGTGGTTGAACGTCATCATAACACCGGGAAGCGGGGTCTCGGCATTGTCGAGGGTTATGGACTCCAGGGAGGCGCCGTTGCCAGTAGCATTGCCCACGATTCGCACAACCTTGTGGCGATTGGAGACGATGATGATGCCATACTCGCGGCCTTGCATGCTCTGGTTGAGAGCGGCGGAGGTATATCCCTCGCCGCTAGCGGGGGCAAGATGCTTGGCATCCTCCCGCTTCCTCTTGGTGGCCTGATGAGCGATCAGCAGGGAGAGCATACTGCTGCACATCTTGATAAGCTTATTGCCATCGCCCATGATAAACTTCATGTGAACGATGAACTCGATCCCTTTATGCCGTTGAGTTTTCTAGCTCTTCCTGTTATCCCCGAACTCAAACTCACTGCCAGGGGGCTATTTGATGTTAGTAAATTTGAATTTGTTTCCATAGACGCTTGAAATCAGAGATATACGTCGATGTCCGAGCCCTTCAACACGGACGCTTGGCCGCTGCCGAACCTGTGTCAATGGCTTGCTGCCTCATGAAATTGACGGAGGGCCCAGGCATTGCCGGAATGTCCATGATTCTTACGCAATAGGCCCAACTTATCGGGTAATTTGTCATTTTCTTTTAAATGACTTTCGTTTATCTTTTGTTTAGCTTCACTTTAGCTTTCATTTGGCTATTGAATATGCCTCAAATGGGAAAGAGGACTTGAAAAGCCGATTTTCAAGCTCAAGTCTGATTCGC
>Ga0209562_1001147_pt1 | contig 9972 bp, 8 predicted proteins | sample WorMetvacBELIZE2_FD_187399 | JGI IMG/M metagenome (GOLD analysis project Ga0209562, IMG submission 187399) | Marine gutless worms symbiont microbial communities from Max Planck institute for Marine Microbiology, Germany - Olavius vacuus BELIZE.2... | ecosystem: Host-associated > Annelida >...
GAAAGTTGCTGTCTACCGTGCCGTAGTGATTACAACCTTGTTGTACGGTTGTGAGTCCTGGACTACCTACTAGCGTCATACACGCAGTCTCGACCAGAGATGGAACTGGTCGAGACTGCGTGTATGACGCTAGTAGGTAGTCCAGGACTCACAACCGTACAACAAGGTTGTAATCACTACGGCACGGTAGACAGCAACTTTCGTGCTCAGGCGTACGCCACGTTCGTTCCAGAGGTGTGATCCCATACACATAATAATAGTACATAATAATAAAAAAAATAAATAACAACTGTATCATGATATCACATGAAACTTTCTGCATGGAGCGGTCAGAAATCACTCACAGAGCGATGATGAGAATTTCGTTGGTCACGGCCAGCTCGCATAGGTGCGCCATCGCCAGCAGAAAGTTGAGGACCGAGTGAGGCACCATCAGAACAGCGATCATTGGGATGATGCTGCGACATCACATCATCATCATCATCATCATTGTCATCAACATCAGCAGCACAATTATTACCACCATTGTTTTCATATGACCATGATCACAATACAACTGCCACAAAACGTCCATTCAAGCGCTGAAGGCCGCTTTACCATGTGACGCACTGCACACAAGCACACGTGACATTATACGTCTATGCTACGGCAAGTTTATCCGTCCGTCTGTCTGTCACACTCATCCAGTGGCGTAACAACCGCCCCCGCAGACCCTGCAACGCAGGGGGGCCCGCGAGGGTCGGGGGCCCTTGTGCCAAGCCCCCAATTTTTTGCACGACTTAGGCCTAGTTGTAACTTATAAGGCTATGCATCGTCGTGCTTAGCTGTACTGGAAACGCATCACTTTGATCACAGCAGCTGCTGTATTCTTTCTGTAAAGCTGTGGCCTGTGATACGATGTCATACGGGTGACAAGACACTTGGGAAAATGACGGAAAACTTTGCTGCAACACACTGGCGTCACTAGGGTTGGTGTCACTCTCGGCGGCAACTGACGGTGTCACCCCTATTTTTTCTCCAAAAACTGACGACCTTTTTTAGTCATCGTCCTCTACAGGGTGATGACCTTTTTAGCTGTCGTCTCGTGACAGCTCCCGCCTTCCGACGTCATTTCTCAGTTTTCGTTGTAAATTCAGCCACAAAAAATCATTTCATTCGGATGTCGTGAACCATTGAGTTAGCTGCGATGTTACGGTGATTCGGAAGCGCTGTTCTGCGTTTGTCAAGCGTGTCTTCAGCCAACTCATCAAAATGACGCTTCTTTTTGCCACACGTTTTGCCTGGAACTTAGGATCAGCGCCACAAAGACAACAGATTCTTGTTGCTTCATCTATGACGTCTGTAAAGTTGTTGCAGTAATCATGCAGACACATCATCGAATGAGGTCTTCAAATGATGCACAGCTTTAAGATCAGCATCTTTCGACTGCAGAAAAATTGATGCAGCGTTGATCGATGATAGTACTTTTGTCAGCAAAACAAGAGTCAACACATTGAACACAAACTCAAACGCCTGCAACAGCTTCTAGAACTTCAGTGCATCACCATGCTTAGCACCATTCCTGTTCTCCAAAGCAATGTGAGCCAATGCTTTCATTACATCACAGTCTGTGTTTAATGCCCATAAGTGAAGATAATCGTCCAGGCGAGCAAGTTGGGTTGAGTTTGACTGTGTGACTTGATTGAGTAAGGCTTAACGTCCCACCAACACATTATAGGTCATATGGGGACGGGTTTTTACGGGTCAAATGACCCAACCAACAGTGTCAAAGCACTGAAGGAAGATAGGTCCAAAGGATCAGGCTTCAATCCCATCAGGTCCACCCCACCGTGCTCACAATGATACAACAACTATGCAGTATGAAACATAAAAACACAAATACATGCTGTGACTGCTGACTCACCTGTTATGGATGCCATCAAATCCCATAGGCGTATACTGTGACCAAAGAATGCATACAGTTCCTGGAAAGTGGAAAAAAATCCTGCACTTCGCATACTTCAGACACTGCATCGTTGACAACAAGGTTCAAATTATGGGCTGCACAATGTATGTAAAATGCGAGCGGTTGTTTTTCATGAATAAACTTCTGAACCCCGCTATATGCGCCACTCATTGTGCTTGTGCTGTCACAGCCCTGTCTTCTGCACTGATCAAACGACAAACCCTTACTTTCAACAATATTATCTGTTTGGTCATGTCAGCAGCCATCTGACTTCTTGAAAAATCCTAGAAATGTTTCCTTGACTCGAATTTCTGCTGGGCGCCCATAAAGCAGCCCATTGTCATCTTTGGCAATTTCAGCATATGATAATGATTATATTAATACGATGCAACAAATGTGGTTAGTCGTCAACATGACTACCAGTTAACATTTGATTCGATTAAACTTCGACTTTCGTGAAGTTCGATATATGGGAGGGGGCCCTATGACCATCTTCTGCAGCCTTTGCAGGGGGGCCCAGAATTTGTAGTTACGCCACTGGTCTGTGACGACCGCATTAAACTGAGTTCCCATTCCCGCTGAGTTAATATCGGCGTCATTTGCGTTAACAGTTGCAAACACGGACGGATCATCGCATTGCCTGTTTTAATTACAACAGTAAGCCCACTGCCCACTAAAAGCAGTGCGTACTGGTGCTGTCGGATTCGGTGAAGTTCAGTTCTGATCTGTTCAGTACTGTATTTACGGTGTGGACATTCGGCAGCCTATAACATACCATAAATATCCCATAGCGAATAAAAAATAGGTTTTGCAACTTACCAAAGCAGCAGGTCCGTCATGTGCATATGTCAAAAAACAGAGTGAAAACTATTCTCAAAGCTAACATGATGTTTGGTGTCCGAAAAAAAAACGTCTATTTGTCCAAACATCCGAATAAAACTATTTTTTCATTACGAATCAATCTGGCAAATTGATATAAGCCGACGATATCGGACAGCATCAGTGCATACTGCATACTTGTGTTCTGTAGTGTGGTAAAATTAGTCCATTATATTCTTTACTACAGTGTAAATCAAAGTACAAAATAGCCAACTTACTTACAGGTAGCCCAAAAAATGGCACCATTTTTGTACGCCTTAACTTCACCAAATATTAACCTATTTTCGGAATTATTTCACTGTCAGAATCAGGAGAAAATTTTTAGTAATACTATCACTAAAGGTCCCACCACACCTCACGTGTGTCGCTACACTACCTTGTGAAATGTCAAGTGTATGTCACAGCGTTTCATTGATCACGCCATTGGTCAGTGGCGTCGCCGGCTTGAGCGCGTCGTCCACGGCCCAGCAGCAAGGCGGACACATTAAACATTTGATGTAAAAACTGCAGCATGTGACAGTTACTCTAGGCAATAACTGAGACAATAAACACGTTGTTTCCTGTTGTTAATTTCCTAAAATGTGTTGTTACAGAAGTCGTCTTGTTTTCATTTGTTGCTTTTCAGACACTTGACATTTCACAAGGTAGTGTAGCAACACACTTGAGGTGTGGTGGGATCTTTAGTGATAGTATTATTACAAATTTCCTCCTGCTTCTGACAGTGAAATAATTTTGAAACTCTGTTAATATTTCGTAAAGTTAAGGCATACAAAATAATGCCAATTTTTTGGACCACCTTGTACGCTACTTGAGCTGTTGATTTTCTGTCACCATTTGAAAATAAAAACGGCAAAACAATAACGATATATTTTCACGTAAACAAACATGGTTTTTGATTCACCAACGTGTCCGATATTCCTGCGTTATGCAGTTTGTCAAAATACAGGCTTCTGCTGGATTTTTATTGCACAGTCTACTTTCTTTTTGAGTTTTTGTCATCCTCGTTACCTGTATTAAACGTCGCGTCAGTCTGAAAATAGTCGGTTTACATAGGCATAACGTGCACTGTAGCAGTCATTTTGAAAAACCAGACCTTTTTGGAGGCTATTTTCCGTTTTGGCATTAAATTCAATCTAAATCAATTAGTTTTATGACGACTCTGAGGCAGCTCCTTTATTTCCACAACAGTGCACAACTACATTAATTAATTCATTCATTTATTTATTTGTTTCACACAGCTGAGGTCCATGTAATGTAGAACACATGGTTAATACTTGTCCCAGTTGGGAACAAAACATCATCGACGCGAGAAACGTGGACGACCTACGTTACTCTCAAGGACGCGACATTCCGAATCCAAAGTTATAATTCAACTCAAAATTACATCCAAGTGCCTAAAAAGCATCCAAGTTTAACATTAGCTGGATACCAAATTCATACCACTTACCAAGGTAATTTTATCGTAAGTGAAATAGAAGAGTCGCATCACTGTTTGTCGGAAAATGTCACCTCCGTTACGCGTTTGCCAACATTTAGTAACGGAAGTGACATTTTTTTCTGTCACATATTGTCTCTCACTGTATACTTAAGGAAAATAAAATATTGTAGAATCACACACTAGTGTCCTTACAAATTCGATCTTATATACAAGAGTTATCTTTATTCTTTCAAGCAGTGACGGACTGACTGTAACGTAACGGAGTTGACACAATACTCTACGCTATCGCTGTCAGTACAGCTGATAAATATGCACGAATTGATAGTCATCAGTCATCACCCGCATCTCGGCTGCGACACCACAATAATTACTAAGAATATGTGAACATTTTAGGATATGCCACACGATATTAGCTTACATAGGTCTTTATTTTTCTTCAAACGTTTGAGATAACGGAGGTGACCCAAAATTAGTGGACGCCAAAAGAGCGCCAGTGTTGCCTTCATTCATACACGTTGACGAAGTTTGCGCTACGATTCTTGTTAAGAAATCATTTACTTAATCAGAAAAGTTTGTTACTTGAGGCAGAAATTTATATGACAAATCTAGTGAACGTTTATCTGAAGGTACCCTCGCTGTAGACGGTCACCGAGGTGACATTTTACGACATAACTATAGTTAGTTTTTACGCGCTGCATGGAATGCAGACGCGGTCTAGCGATGAGAATAATCTGTCCGTCTGTCTGTCCGTCTATCAAACACGTGAATTGTGACAAAATGGAAGAAAAATCAGTCCAGATTTTTATACTATACGAAAGAACATTTAGCCTAGTTTTCTCAGAAAAAGAATGGTTGGTAGGGGCGAGCCCTTCTACTTGAAATTTTGGGTCAACCGGCCCAAGTTGGAGCAAAATCGCCGATTTTGAACCACAACTTGCGTAATAGCCTTTATTTTGCGATTTTTCACCGAATTCGATAGCTTTGCAGGTCGATTATGTCACAGTGGTTGAAGACTGACCTATAATGTCCGTAAAATATTGTCTCCCCGTTCCAGTCTTCCATTTTTGGCCAAAACTAACGCACCCTGCAGCGCGGTCTCTCAGCGATAGCTGAGCATCTTATTTCTGTTGCAAGAAAGACTGCATAAAAATATTTAGTACATCGAGAACAAGTTGCTGGAGCATGAGCAGTTTGGAGGCCAAGGAACTCTATGTGGTCTCGGGGCCTATGCGACTCAATCAGGTGCCCCTGTACTTCGTTGCGGTCCAAATGCAACTTGACCTGTAGTGCACAGTGCGACAGCAGAACAATGCTGCGGCAAGAATTAGTAACCCTGGGGATGCAAAAACAGTCTCAAACAAATGTAGAGCCTAGGAATTCAGTTCTGCTGCGTTCCTACCGCTTTAACCACTGCTATCGGCTGACAGCTGTCATCGTTTCACTCCTAGTGTCATGTCGATTATGCAAATTGCAGCCCGTCTGTCTCGTGCTTGTCCCTAACTCCAGAAAGAAAAGTTCTTGAAAGCCAAAACTGACAGTTAAGTCCATTTCACTTACAACTTAAGGACTAGTTCTGAGGTCAAATGCACAGCGGCATAATGCTCAGACGAGGAATGTGCTGTAACATACAAAAGCGAGACTGTATAAAGTATAAACTTCAACCTTGTTGAATGGAGCACGCAGAGTTGACGTAAGCGACAACATTCATACTTCTGGAATATTTCTACAACTTTTAAAGACTTTCCTTTCTACAGTAGTCCACGTGGCACAGGTAAAATGCAATCCATAATGTGGCTTTCCACAGGAAGGCCTTCACAATATAATAATGACATTGAATAAACAAGAAATTGTCTGTTGAAAATAAACCACAATTCAATCATGTAAAATTAGCAATATTAGATGATTTTTTAGCTATTAACAACAGTCAATATGTTTCTGTTCTAGTTAGCAGTTCAGTTTGTAGCTGGAAGCATGTCTATTACACTTCTTGTGGATCAAAGTTTATCAGAATGACATTGATATTATACCTCACTCATTACGACTATGGAGATGTATCCGGCTTTCTACAGATAAATAACGCTTAGGGGGTAGCAACTGAAATCTCGTTGTCAATTCAGTGTTCTCGTGAGCTTAATAACTCTGCATATCACACGTAAATAATGTAACTACACTATAATGACCATTTGTTTATTGTCACAATACAAAAGAGTGCAAATGCAAAGTTTTTTATTGTACACTGACAAAACAGGAACGAAGCTATGAACAATACAGATGATAAAAACGAGGTAATTTGAAGACGCAGCACATGCTAGTCTAAATGGTTCAGAACATTCACCGGACTGTGATGCTGCAATGCTCACCAACTTCAGAAACAAGAGTCGCACTGAAAATTGTCTACTGTAGCCAGGCAAGTACTTTTAAAAAATATTGTCACATATCTCGGACAAAATAAACCGTAAAAAGATGATCACAAAATATTAGTTTTCGGACTGTTTACAGATGTCATACTGGCTGTTAAAAAAGGACGATTTTGTTACACAACAACTAAACATAAAGTTAAATCAGAAAGGTAATGAAGAACGACAGAAATCAAACAAACAGCTGTGCTGAGATAACATGTACAGTAGTCAACCACTACGCATATTGTAACTCTAGCAACACAGCTATGCAACAGGCAACAGTATCGACAGCATATTTACAAAGTGCAAAGATCTTTTTGGAACCTCAAAAAATCCAGTGTTATACACTGATTCACTTGAACAATCATTACCGTGAACAAGACAAACAGGCATTCTGATAGACTATAAACTTTGAATACTGTACAAGCTCATCCATTCAGCAAGGCAGAAGACTCTACATCAGGACTGCTGGAGTGTGCATGCACCTATGGCAGTCTGAAGAAAAAAGTATGCAATATATTAATAATAACTTGCAAGGCAGTTTTGTTAGTGAAATTAAGATGGGGTGTACTGCTGCTAACGAAACAACAGTAATCTCATAACAACAGTTACACAAATAAAAGAACCGTCAAAGTGAGCCTACGATGAAACAAAAGCTATAACTCAGCATAAAGACATTCGTGCCCTGCCGTATTAGGAAATTGCTCAAAATTGACGTTTTTAGTACTGCATTTACCATATGATAAGTGTTTTTTTGCCTCACGAGCACTTTTTATCTACCTGCATTGACTGTAATGCATCTATATTGTTATTTTTAACAGGCACACTAGAAACTGACGATGATGACCACAATGATGAAGGGTGGACATATAATTCAATAAGAACAAAACAGTCTGAGAGTACAACTCTCTGCCGAGATTGACCAAAAGTTCAACAAAAATGCTTTGAAACAAACTTGATTGAGGGCATTGTGTGCTCTTACAGACTAAAATTCAGTTCTCTGGAATTGCTGAAAACACAAGTGCAAAAGGGTCTGAAAATGCCATTTTAGAGTAAAAGCGAAAATTCCTGGATGCAGATACAGACAATCCCAAAATTCTGATTTTTCTTCTTGTTCCAAAGCCTACCCATTTCAAAAATGCACAGATTCATCCATAGCTTTCAGAGTAATCCTGTTCACAGATGACTGATGGAGAAGCCAGCAACTGATACAAATGCATAACTATGCATAATGATATGGATACAGCAAAAGACCACAACATTTGCCAAATTATACTATTGAAAAGCAATCATTGCTAAATAATGCAATAAGACAAATAAATGTCAGCAAATAATTTCCAAAATTTGCAGCTACTTGTCATAAATACTGTAAAACATGTATATTTCGCGAGAATCAAATTTTCACGATTTGAGTAAAATCGCGCAATTAAATACACGCGAATTTTTGCAATTGTATTGTGCTTATTGTGCTAGTGCTTATTTCATTTTCACATGGCTATTCGGCCACTTTGGCCGCAAAGTTGATTATTAAACTTGACTTGACTTGACTTGAATTGCCCATCGCCAAGATTTTGTCGGCATAGAATATCAACTCTACTCTGATATGATATGCAATATACTTGGTATTATATAATGTAAACAATAATACGGGACGAATTTCGATAATAACATTTGTTTGAGGCACCAAAAGAAACAGGAAGCAAATTGCTTAATAATATTAACTGGAAAATCTGCGAAATTAAAATGCAGCAAATTTTCTACATAAGAAAATCACGAAATTAAGATGCGGAGAAAAAATAGTGTTTTACAGTAACTCATGCAAGTCCAAGGTAACACTTGTAAGAAACAGGCTTTCAGCAAAATGACAGAAAAACATCACATGTAGAAGAAGTACAACTATGGCAGTTTCTGCGCATTCAATAGCAAATTAGGCAAACAGCCGATGAGAAGATGTGGTCCATTTGCTACAACTTCACATACGAAAGGAAACTTGTCACGTACAAGTTTGCTAATAATTTGGTTGAGTGATGTGCAAAGAAACGGTTTTGTCAGCAACAACAGCCGCATGAGCACTGATAGGCCTAAACCAGCATGCAGGTCTATTAGGCCTAACGTAAGAACAGTTTATGCGAAAGTGTTATAATCAATGTTGCGCATCTAAAACAGCAGAAATACGAAAAGATGCAGCACAGTGACATTTATGCGATGTTGGCTGTAATTTGATTCGTAATGGTATAAATTGTGGTTTTAAATGAAGTTTGCATTAACTGCATCATCGATGTCATAATGATGTCACGTTCTGACAGTCGAATATTATGCCTAGTGATGGGCAGTTAAGATAAATTCAGAAATTAAATCAAGCGCAAAAGTGAAATGCGAGTTAGTCAGTGTACCGGGTAGTCCGCCTATTTTGTGAATCGTAAAAGTGCAGTAACATTAATATTAAAAAATTAAACGTACTGTTACAGTGCCGTGGTAGGTTACAGAATGTTGCATTGTTGCTGGCACCTAATTTCGGCATACAGGGGAATAAAAAAACAGCAAATATAAATGTACAAAAACGAAGTTTATAAAACAGTTATAGGCAATGTAGTTGCACATCTAAAACTGCAAAAATTCAACGCTTCGTCAGATTTGTAATGTACTGTATCATGACAAAACGGTGATTTTTTTGCGGTTTAGCTGTGTAGCTATGTCGCCTATAACTGTTTTATAAACTTCGTTTTTTACATTTATTTTAATAATGCCTTCATCACAAGATGTGTGAAATTTGCTTTTCACCACTCATACAGCAGTTACGAGTCATGTGAAGAAAATATACACTACTGACATATACAACACTGACAAGTTTTGTAACCTAATGCAAACACAATCAAGGTGTTATTAGTTCGAGCACATAGCAGCACCTACGAGTACTGGATGACATCGCATTGCAGCCAGTGTGCCATCAAAGACAAGACACACACACATACCGGACAATATTAATTAAAATCACCTACTCCTCAATGGCGTGCCAACATGAAATGACTCCAGTCAACTGGAAGAATGGAAACATCATCCCACTATCAAAGAAAGGGCACTTGACTGAATGCAATAACTGACAAGGCATAACCTTATCGACTGTACCAAGCGGTGTTCCCTGTTCACACTTGTCTGGATTTGTGTAAAGGGATGACACCACTGCCTACAATGACAGATCAGACATCCATTGTCTGGATTTGTGTAAAGGGATGACACCACTGCCTACAATGACAGATCAGACATCCATTGTCTGGATTTGTGTAAAGGGATGACACCACTGCCTACAATGA